>Ga0214919_10003469_pt1 | contig 23783 bp, 39 predicted proteins | sample LL1503_MetaG_FD_177994 | JGI IMG/M metagenome (GOLD analysis project Ga0214919, IMG submission 177994) | Freshwater microbial communities from Lake Lanier, Atlanta, Georgia, United States - LL-1503 | ecosystem: Environmental > Aquatic > Freshwater > Lake | place: USA: Georgia | collected... | reverse complement strand
TTCGCCGTATCTATCTCTTAGAGAAGCAGGTCTTGAAATTGCGCCGTCAGGCTAGGGCATAGTGTCGTCCGACACAAACCTCACGCTCACTCTCACGCCACGCGAGTCAGAAGTGATTCGCATGGCACTGAGAGCGCAAGAGGATAGGCACAAGAGGGACGGATTCTCTATTTTAGTTATAGAGACATCTATTCTGCGTAGCAAGATAGCCGATGCCCTTATTGACAATGCTAAGGCTATAGTGTAGAGTAGTTCCTGTAAGTCAATGAAGTACCTAAATGCCGTATAATACGGCAGTTAGTATATCGAAAGGAAAGATATGGAAACTGAAATACAGTGCACTATCTGTGGCACTGATGTAGTTGAAGGCGATGAACTCACCACTGGAAGTGATGAGATTGTCTGCCAAGATTGCATGAGAATGTGTGACCGTTGTGAAACGGTTGGCACAATAGATGACGATTGGAACACCGTAGATAACTATGTTATGTGGTGTATAGATTGCACTGATTCTCATGCTAATTACTGCGACGGTTGCCAAGAATTTACAACCGACTCAATTACTATGCCAGAGGATAGACATGGCGCATATTGTGAGAATTGCATACAAGACGCATACTATTGCGACGATTGCGACGCTTACTATTTCGACGGTTGCGATACAGGGCATGATGATGATTATGAGGATAATACAAGAATTATCCATGACTACTCATATCGTCCTGACGCTATCTTTCATTCCACAGATAGGAATGAGAAACTATACTTTGGTATAGAGATTGAGGTAGAAGCGCCTAGAAATAGGCAGGAATCCTCAACCTATGCTCAACGTTTAGAGCCACTAGAGTTAGCCTATCTAAAGAATGACGGCTCACTATCGTGTGGTTTCGAGATAGTCACACATCCTATGAGTCATGACTTCTATATGAATGAAGCCGATGAGTTATGGGAGACACTGGAGAAATTACGCACTGAGTACAGAGTAAAATCTTGGGACGCTACTACGTGTGGACTTCATATCCATATCTCACGCACAGGGTTTGGTAGTGGTGCGCACATGCACCGATTCCTCAACCTTGTCTACTCTAATCAACCATTCTATGAGGCTCTAGCAGGTCGTTCCTCTGAACGGTGGGCTAAGTTTGATGATATTATCAAGCACGAATGGGTCAGAGATGAGGACGGTGAACGTGTAACTGACCAAGAGACTGGCAACTATCAGTTCACCAGAAAACGCACGTTCAAAGATAAGATAGAGCATGGTCGTGAGACTGACCGTTACTCAGCAGTAAATATGCAGAATCGTGAGACGCTAGAGATGAGAATCTTTAGAGGCTCTGTCAATTCTGATACAGTCAAAGCACAATTAGACTTAGCACATGCCAGTGTTGAGTATACCCGTACCCTTAGTGTCAAGCAGGTCATAGATGGCGCACTCACCCAGTCTGCGTTCATACAATATATTTCAGAGAATGAATCTCTGTACCCACGTCTCGTTGCACGTATATCGAGATGTAACATCCAACTAACCAACAGTGCCGTATAATACGGCAGAAAAGAGTATAAGAAATGTGTTTATTAGTTGTCTGCTCGCCAGACTCAACGCCCCGTAAGAAAGACTTGGAGTGTGCCTCTTGTAATAATCCGCACGGTTTCGGCTATGCCGTTATCGCTGGTGATAAGATTATTACTGGTCGTGGCATGAGTGCCAAGAAAATAATCAAGGAGTTCCTAGAAGTACGTAAGGAATATCCAAAGAGTTATGCTATGTTCCATGCTAGATACGCTACGCATGGCGTAAAGAATGACGACAACTGCCACCCTTTCAAGGTCGGTGGCGATGACCGCACTTACCTTGCTCACAATGGCATACTAGATATCACTATTCACGCTTCAGATAAGCGCAGTGATAGCAGGGTATTCGCTGAGGATACGTTACCTAAGTTAGGTGGCGTTACATCTCTCGACGATGATAATGTATGGAAAATACTCAACAAGTGGTCTAGTGGTAGCAAGATTGCAGTGCTTACCGTAGACCCTAAGGCTGAGGCTTACTGTTACATTATCAACGAGAATCTAGGGCATTGGGATAACGATGGCATGTGGTGGAGTAACGACACTTACAAGGAGAGCATGTGGTCAAAGTATGTAGGCATGCCAACGCTTATCAAGGATGATACAGAGAGCGACTATGCATGTCCTAGTTGCTTAGCAGTACCGTATGAGGATGCCAATCCTTACTATTGCGAATTCTGTACTACCTGCTATGATTGCTCTGGTACATACGGCGAAGGTTGCATGTGCTGGACGCCTGAGAAAGACAGAGCCTCTATGGAAAAACGACAAGGAAAGGATAAAGTGTGGTACTATGACAACTACTTCGACTTCAAAAAATAACAGTGCCGTATTATACGGCAAGATAGATGTGATTCCACCATTCGACGGACAGGAAATTGTCGGGTGGGTCACATCGACCTTGACCGACACAAACGGAATAATTCTTTACGGATTATTTCCAACCTCGGATGAGGCTATGGTATGGGCAAGTCAATTGCTCAATGCAACAATTTATCCAATACACCAACCAGCATATAATAGGGGATGATATGACCACACAACAGAAGGAACAATTGCGTGAAGTCCTTATCGACTATCTGCAATTGCTTACTAACAATACCGTGCCGTATAATACGGCAAAGGTAGCGCAACTACGATTGCTATTGAAGGAGGTGGCATAATGGAATACCTAGAAAGAAAAGATTGGGACTTGCTTGACGTTGAATCACTTGAAGCATACTTAGAGTTTCTAATGGACTCTGAATATGTGGGTGACGACATCGACGCTCTGTTTGATTACATAGACAGGTTGAAGGAGGTGGAGAACAATGTTCACATGTTCGATTTGCAAGAAGCAGACGATTGAGGTAGTATACTCTCATAACCTAGTATGGTGTGAGCAGTGCTACCGCAAGAATCAAAGAGAGATAGAGATGAGTAACTCATACCCACCTAAACCTGAGGACAGAAGTGAGGCAGGGCTAGATGATGAGTGAAGTAATTATCTGCACATTTTGTATGGACAATTCCAAGTCTTGTAAGGCTTGCGACGACGGTTATGAGGGAGAATAGTGAGTGAACCTGTACTAGAGGATAACACAGCAAGGGGACTAGACGATGAACCATTCCTTAGTTCCTGCTTTTACTGCGATAATGACATCTATATCTTTGATGAGAGATTTAGATATTGTGAACAATGCAAAAAGGAAGGGAAGTAATGGCTACCGATGTAATCATTGGGAGTTGTACGGGGCATAGGAATCCAGACCTCTGGTTTCCCGAGCAACCTGAACATCGACCGAGTATCGCAAAGAATGTAGCACTTGCTACTGGAATAAACGAAGCACTATCTATATGCAGGACATGTCCTAAGATAGATGACTGCTATGAAGAAGGTATGAAGCCCGAGAATATATCGTATGGTATATGGGGAGGCACAATGGCAGGAGAACGATTACTATCTAGTGGCATCCAACGTCGACACTTTTCAGCCAGCAGAGCAGAGGCGATTGCAATAGATATGTTCTATAGACTACTACCTTGGTTGGAGAGATAATGAAAAAATTCATGTTGTTTCTTATTCTAATCTTTACATTCTTTGGGGTTACCCATACTGGGAAATCTGAGGCACCTAAGAAACGTGTATGGACAATACATGATAGCAAGGCTTATGCCAGAGATGTAATGCTCAGGTATAATGATATGCAGTTCCAATGTCTAGAAAAATTATGGACTAAGGAATCTAACTGGCGCAGTAATGCCTATAACAAGGTCAAGGTAATGGGCAAGAATGCAGGAGGGATACCGCAACTATTAGGGATGTCTCCTCACATACCAGCAACACAACAGATAGATAGAGGCTTTGCCTATATTATCTACAGGTACGGCTCACCATGCAAGGCTTTAAAGTTCCACGAGAGAAAGGGTTGGTACTAATGAACATCCGCCGACACAAACCTACACTGCCGTATAATACGGCACTCAATCGGAGGGAAGCCTATGCCTAACTACGAATATAAATGCGATAGTTGTGGAACATCTGAAGACCACCCACGACATGTCGATGAGCGTGACAACTTTCCAAATTGTCAATACTGTGGTATACTTACTCGTAGAGTAATCAATGCAACGCCAGTCAAGTTTAATGGCACTGGCTTCTATAGTACGGGAGGCTAAATGAAATACTCAGAGGAAGAAATAGCAGAACGGGAAAAACTAATAGATGAAATACAAACACTACTACAAGAAATAATTGATATGAAATGAAAGATAGTAACTGGGACTTAGACCTACGCGCTGGACTTACAGGGGAGAGCAAGGTAGCAGACTTGCTTTCTCTTGATACAGTAGAAGTAAAGACAGATAGACGTTGGCACGAAACTGGAAATCTCTACATCGAAACTGAGTGCTATTACCAAGCATCTCAGTCATGGGAGCCGTCAGGGATACGTGTTAGCAAGGCTACGCATTGGGCATTCGTGCTTGAAGATTCAGTACTGATAGTGCCTACGCATCGCCTCAAAGAAGTAGTATGGGAGTCAACAAGACCTATTACGTGCAATATCCCACCGAATCCATCGAGGGGATACCTTGTTACACCAGCGGTATTGCTGGAACATATCAAGACTGCACGTGAAAGGGAAATCGCTGAGCACGATGCATTAGAAAACTGGTGAATCTATTTGATAAAACGATTCCTAATTTTCATCAGCCCCATTGGGGCTATCGCTTTCTTGCTCAGTATCTGGTACGGATTCGCTCTCGTTGCTTGGATTCTCAGGTTTATCCACGATATCTTTATCTAGGAAAGGTCTGAATCCACCAATGCGAGTAATCAATTTCTTTATGGCTCTGTTATGACGCATACGTGCAGCATCTTCACTGCCAAGTTCCATCTCTAATGCAATAGCACCAAAGTCCAGGGATTCTGCATACTTATAGAACAGAACAGTCTTATCTTCTGCGCTAAGTTTATTGTATGCATTATCAATTTCGACCATCATTGCCATCACGTTACCACCCTCTGATGGTGCTGGTGGTCGTCCTGCACCGCCAAGATTTAATACTGGCAACACACTTAGTTCACCACGTAGTACTGCTGGCAACATGATTTCAATCATCTCAGGAGTGTAATAAAATAAATCAGTTACTTCGTAACCAATAGACTTTGCTTTCCATCGCTGACAATAATCTAATGCTTGATTTCTAAGTGAACGATAGATGAGATTCTTGGCATCTTTATTACCAATCGCTTCCCACTCATCTAGTTTCTTTGGATGTTCTAGGAACCACTGATAGAGCGATTGCTTAATATCATCTAGTTCAACCATGGCATACTTCTTGTGGTACTCCGCTGCAACGGAGACTACAATATAATCCCAAGGTTCAATGCGCTCCCAGTTCATTACCATTTCCAAGTCTTACCCTCTACTGTGAATGAATTGTTTACAATTGGTACGAGTTGTGGTACCACTGTATTACCGTCAACGTGCAGGATTCCAAATCCTTGTTGCCAAGTGAATAGACCAGCCTTGATATACTTAGCATTACGGTAATCCATTAGGTTGCCTAACTCCATGCCCCAGATAGTCTTTGGCTTACCGCCACGATAACTCTGAGTGTGGTGAGTAAGACCCATGCGGTGGGTATGTCCACACACTACAGACATACCGCTACGCTTGGCTAAACCAAGTGCTGTGGCTCCTGCGGTGGGTTGTACGTTGCCTTCATCACCATGCATAAGCAACCAGCCAGGGGCTAGTTCGTATGGGTCAGTGTGATACTGAATTTCTAACTCTTTGAGTCCAAGAAAGTTTTCTAATTGTAATTCTGGTAGCCCAAGCAATCCTGGGGCTCTCATAGCAACAGTGTTGAACAATCTATCTGTATGATTGCTACGCACCATGTGCTCAATTGTCAAATCATATAGGACTTGACGAGTAAGGTCCCTATCTCTACCAATAGAGCGTTCAAACTCTAGTTCAGTTCCCTTACTCCACTTACTGATAGTCTGCATATCCATTTCATCTCCACAAGATACGACGGTATCTGGTTGGTATGATTTGATGAAACGCGCAACGGCTTTAGTGGCTTCCACATCGTGATATGGTACCTGTAAATCGGAAATGCAGACTATAGTTTTCATGGCTTGTTCTTTGCTCGTCTCTTGTTCTCTTTGGCGACGTTCTTCTTGTGTGACATCGCTTGAAGATTGCCAATGCCGTCGCGTCCAGCGCGTCCACCATTGTCTTTATGGTCTACATCTGTCTTGCGTGGTAATGTCTTGCCAGTTGCGTCTTCATAGTCTTTACGTGCCTTGTTGGTAGATGTTGTGGTAGTAGTGCCATCTTTTTTCTTGCGTTTGATAACATAGATTGGACGACCACCGTTTGCCTTGCTACCTTTATATGGTCCGAATATTTTCATCAGACTTCCCATCTTCCTCTTAGTACTAGCAATCCGATGATTGCATAGTTAGCCATATCTTTGAATGAATCCTCAAACGGTTCATGCTTTGCTGGTACTTGCGAGTCAAATAAGTTATTGATTCGTGCCAACTTATCGTGCATTCTTACGCGTAATCCATTGACTGGACCTCCAGGAGAATCGGATATATTTTTTGGACCATAGTCACGATGCTTAGATAGCAGTAACTCTTTGAGTTCAGCCATTACTGAGTCAACGTAAACTTCTAGCGAGACCTCTCGCTTAATAATGGTATGGAAAGAGTCACTATGAGTTCCTGTTCTTGCTTCTTCGCTTGTACTATATTCAATCCCTGATTCGCTAGATGATTTATAATTTGCCATACTTCTTCACGCTCCGCTTTCGTCATCAGTGGGATTCTCTTTATCTAATAGTTCGGTTAGTTCTTCATCTATATCTAGCATGTGCTGGTCTACTACCATATCTTCGATGATGCTTTTCATCTCTCTAGGATTAGTTTCCGCAGCGTATAACGTGGCGTATGTTGATTGTGTAATCTTTTCAATCTCTTCTGGATTGTTAGCATGTGAGTACAAGCAACGCAGTAGAGACCCAACCATGAGGGTGTAACCCCCAGGAAGTATCAACTTCGGGTCAAACTCTTCTTCTCCACCATCTTCAATGAGGTGGTCTGTTGCTTCAAATACGTTATCAAAGTAAGTTCCACATATAGGACATGGAGGTAATTCTTTACTCATCGTTTAGTCCAACTTTCTTGTGGAAGTATGAAGCACCTTCTTGTACGAACATTGAATTGACATCGTGCCCGTCGGGTAATTGAATTGTAGTAACTGGTAACTCTCTTGCAAGACTTGCTGCAAATTCTTTTCCTGGTTGGTCACCGTCTGCAAATACGAATACTCTTTCAAAGTCTGCGAGTAAGCGCGTGTAGTGCCTCTTCCAACTGTTGGCTCCTGGAACTCCGACGCAGGCGATTCCGATACACGCTGAAAGTGTGAGTGTATCAATCTCTCCTTCACAGACACCAATCCAATCACCTGCCCTTTCAATATCTAGTACGTTATACATCTTAGTTTCTTGACCAGTCATTCCCATGTACTTCGGTTCCACCGCTGGATTAAGTGACCTAAAGCGGATATCAACAATACCAGTTTTAGTAATGTAAGGAATCGAGAGACGACCTTGGAAATTTTCATGTCCAACCTCAGGCTCCACGACTACGCCGAATTGTGCCACTCGCGCTGCTTCCCTCGTTATTCCCCGACTTGCTAGGTAATCTTCCGCCTGATAAATGTTTCCCGCGTACTTGGCTGTGGCTTTCGCCAGTAATTCCTTCTGCGATAGATTTTGCTTCACGTATGTCGCACCTTTCCTGCTTCGCAATTATCTGAATACTATTACCCTGCATGCCACACGCAAAGCAGTTGAAAATATTATCTCTTGTATTGAAACTCGCACTTGCATGTGAGTCGTTATGAAATGGGCACTTGACGTTTACCTGACCACTTGCACGTGTAATGTTTGCACCGTAGTGCTTCAATACAGATACAATATCTGGTAAATCATCCACCAAAAACATCACCTAACCTCATCACTAGGTAGGCATCGTCGATAGACTTGCCTCTTGCCTTGATAATAATTGCAGCCATTACTTCGTCGCGCTTCTTGCCCCTTGCTTGCGCATAATGCGTTGCTTCAATCTGAGCCTCTTTCGTCCAACCGCTGAGGTCAATAGCGTTGCCTGCCCCTGGGGCTTTGCACTCGATAACTCCGATACTTCCAAGGAAGTCAGCCCTAACCGCCACATCTCCTTCATCCTTAGCACCCGTCCTAGCAAGGCGCTCAGCGTCGTAACCATTAGCGCGGAACCAATCACGTATATCAGTTTCAAAAGTTGCTCCTCTAGCCTTGTGTGACTTCCTAGTTGTCATGAGTTCTCTGGAATATCTTCGATATACATGTACTCAGGATTGAACGCTAACCAAGTCATTAGAGTTCCTCCTGCATCTGCTCTGCCGTAGCGATTCTTGACTGAAGCCACGCCCATTGATGTGCCAACCGTACCAAGCGTACATATGAGGGCAGGTAACTGAGAAACTTTCCCTTGTATTGCGCTTCTTGGCTGACAAGGATTCCCAGGAACTGCTTCAGAAGTGTGATGTAATACGACAATCGCTGCATTTGTTGCTCTAGCAAGGTACTTCAACTCCTTCATAATGGCTCGCATTGACGCGAACTCTTCGCCACCATCTGTGGCAACATCCATTAGGTTATCTAAGATGATGAGGACAGGCGCACATCCCCAGAGTTCTTCGAACGCCTGTACCTCTTCATCTATGTCTTGCAAGGTTGGGCTTGATTCAAATGACCAGACTATATGGCTTCCTTTTTGGAGGACTGCTTTCGTCCAACCAACATCAGTATTAAGTTTCTGCTCAACATCACTTTGGCTCTTCCCAGAAATCATAGATGCTAAACGCATAGCCATAGTATGTGCATTGGTATCTGCTGAGATATACAATGTAGGTACTTTGGTTTTGAGTGCAAGTGCTAGAGCAAGTGTAGATTTACCCGCTCCTGGAGCACCTGCAAACATTGAAACTTCTGAACGTCTGATAATAATCTGATTTGATTCAAACGCCTTGAAGCAACTAGGAAGGGGTTCCCCTCCAATTGAGGCTCGTCCTACTGAACGTACTAGAGTTCTCACTTGGCTCCCTTCCTAATTGTTCAAAATGGAAATTGTTCTTGTTCTAGTTCACTGGCTTGCATTGGTCCGCGCCCTGAGGCTGAGGACAAACCCACATCGCGTATGGGTTCCCCGTCTTGCTGGATATGCCCGACTTGTACTTCCGAGCCCCATGCACGCATGTTGGACCCGAGGTTGGTGCTACCGTAGCGGACGGAGCCTGAGCCTGGGGTGGAGCGGAGTAAGGAGGTGGCGTTGTGCCTTGAGTTGAAGGCGATGTCGCTAAAGGGGCAGCCACTCCAGCACCAACTATCAATCGTTGAACTGCAGCGATTTGAGTTGAGAAGTCACCGATACCCTCTAGTAGAACACTTAGTTCATCCGCAGTATTGGCGCGAATGTTGATGAGGTCTCCCGTATTAGTTTTATACGAGACTTGTAGTTTCCAGTCTTCAGCCATTTATTTATCCTTCTTTGTTGAGAATTGACAGTACGCGGTGAGACCGCATAAGTACTGGCAATTGTTTGTGTTGGGCAAGAATACACCTGCCTTGCGTGCTTTGTCAAATTGATTAATCAGGTACTGCATCTTCTCATAGGTATACTCAGACAGGTCTACCAACTCGGATATGTTGCTACCCCTAGACATGTAGTATGTTCCCCATTTGATTTCAATCCCAAACGTTTGTTCGAGACCTAGTTTGTAGAATCCAAGTTGGAGGCTACTAGACGGGGTTTGCTGAGAAGTCTTAAGGTCGACGATAACAAGTTCCCCATTGACCTCGAACACACGGTCAATAATCATCTTGATAGGAACTCCATCGATTACTGGAGTCAGCGCAAGTTCAATACCAAGGTTGCCATCTGGCGCTGTCCAGATTTTCCAACTTGAGTTATGCTTTCTCCAAGCGATATAATCTTCAACCCACTTGGGTCCAGCGGTTTGCCAAAAGGTAGCATCTTCCTTATTCGGATTAGCCTTGGTAGCCCTGCCACCCACACGTGCAGTGGACATATCAACGTCACCTTTAGAGTTGTTCCAGGCATCAGTCCATAGTGTATTCGCTATAGTCACATGTTCTCCTTGTCGTAGTTCTCACACGCAAGGTGGAACGCAGTTCCGCCCACTGACCACACTGAGGGCTCCTCCTGCTTGTTGAGGAGTCTTCCAAGGTAGTATTGGTACCCACAGGTAAGATAGGTTGTAAATGCGGAGTAGGATATATGTTCTGGTAGTGTATATTCTTCTAGTTGGATTGTCATATAGCCAAGTATATGACATCAGTGGGGTAATTGTCTAGTGGTTATATCTACTAGACATATCTAAAATAGTCGTGTATACTTAGTTATGTAAGACATTATATAATAACAAAGGCTTTCAGCCTTTGTATATATAATTATATATATAATTATAATATCTAAGGAGTACTATGTCAAATACATTCTGGGCTGTATTTTTAGGTGCAGGACTAGGTATGTTCACAGTCAATCTGGCTACCGCATTGGTGCAAGAATGGCAACATCAGCAACGTCATAAACGAATGAAACTCATGCTTGAAGAGATGGAAGATAGTGAGTTTGAGTTTGAGGACGAAGAAGATTAACATTTAGGGACGACAAAAACCCCCTCGCCTTGTATCGCTACAGGGTAAGGGGGTTCTTTGTTTAATAAAGTATTACTTGGCTCCGATACCAAACTCTGGCGCATTCTTATCAAGCGCCTTGAGGATTGGACCAACTAGACCAGTAACGAAGGCTGTAGCCAACACCTTTGGGTCGTGCTGACCTACTGAGTACAATGCAATAACAGATGCTACTGCTGCACGTAGATATGATGTTACCATTGCTTCGATTTTCTTTTTGTCGAACATGTTTCTCCTTATGATTTGAAGACTGGCTTCCCAAATCCTACGATAGTCACAACCTGTGACTTGCGTAGTTTGGAGCCATTCTTTTTCTTATAGGCGCGTACCTTTAGGCAAACTTCACCACCATTACGCTGGTCACCCTTCTTATCAGGAGCAGTGTTGCCCTCGATACAGGTAACCGTTCCATCGGCATTGTCTTTTACAACGATACCAATATGTGAGATTCTGTCCACGCCATCATTAGGAAAATCGAAGAATACGATATCTCCTGGAAGGGGAATTGCTTCCTCTGCCTTTTCCCACTGATTCTTTTTGATAAATGCTTGTGCTCCTGCAAGTGTTGATACACAGTTAGGAATTTTGAGACCAACTTCGTTGGCACACCACATAACGAATGAACCACACCAAGGCAGGAAGTTAGCCTTAGTAAAGGCTCCATACTTTGTCTCGTTCTCTTTTGGTCCTTCGACTACACCAATCTGTGATTTGGCTGCTGCAATAAAGTCTAAACGCTGACCCATTATTCGCCTGCTTTCTTATCAACCTTAGCAAAGGCTGCATTAATTTCGTCTGCGGATAGGTGTCCATCTGCTAGATAGAAGCGTGCCAGGGCTTCTAGTACCTGTGCTGCACCAAGTGCACCAGCAAGGACTCCAGCCTGCCATACTTCAATGCCAACGAGTGAACCAGCACCGATTACGCCAAGAGATTCCGCTGCGATAACTGCAAAGATTCGCATGAGAACACTTTTGATTGTTTCCATTATTCGTCCTTTAGATTGCGTAGTTTATATGTGACACCCCAGATTACTAGAGATGCCCAGATTGCGTAGCCAACTATTACTTTTGCTGAGCCATCAAGGACGACCCAGGCAATGAACATTCCTAAGAGCGTCCATAGTTGATTTGCCATATCTGAAAACCATTTTTTCATATTTTCCTCCTGTATGCGGCAGCACCAGCAGCAGCACTAACTGCCGCCTGTCCTGCGATTTGACCTACGATGACAGCGGCAACAATAGTCTTTTCAGACTGTGCTCTTTCTTCAATACTCATATCAGCACCGATGCTATTTATTGCTAAGAGCACCTGTCCTGGGTCTGAGAAAACTTCTGCTAATAATTCTGCTGGATTTGCTAGTAACTCAAGGGCTACTGCAACTTCTGCAGTAATAACAACTTCATTACCGTTTACATCTTGACGCACTTCAACAGGTGTATCTGGTGGTAAATCAGCAAATGTAAGACCAGCATCTTGAATTGCTTGCGCAGTCAATGGTTCGCCCATTGCTGCAGAAATAAGAACATCTGCGATGATTGCTTTTTCTTCATCAGTAGAATTTTCATCTGCAATAAGTACTTGCGGTTCTACTGGTTCAGGTGCTATACTCTCAGGTTCATCGATAGGAGGCTCAGGTGCAGGTTCAGGTTCAGGCGGAAGTTCAACCTCGGGTTCAGGTTCAGGAACTATCTCTGGTGCAGGAGTCTCTTCTTCTGGCGAAGGCTCAGGATTCTCTGCGGGAGGCTCTTCTGCAGGTGCCTCTTCTTGAGGCGCAGGTTCTTCTTCTACAGGAGGCAATGGTTCAGGCTCAGGTTGAGGTTCAGGCTCTGGCTCAATCTGTGGGGCTTGTTCTGGAACTGGTTGAGGCTGAGGCTCCACAACAGGGGCAGGGTCGGGTATTGCAATTGGTGGAGCCACTGGAATTGGGGGATTAGATGTTACAGTCGTTGTATCTATTACTGTCATTGTTTCTTGCACTACTGTTAGTGTCTCAGAAGAAACAGTTTGAGTCTCGGGCATTAGCACAACAGTTGAAGTATCAACAACGAGAGTCGGAGTTTCAGGAACTGAGGGAACAGTTTGTGATTCTACAGTCGGAGAAGGTGAAGGTTCAACAACCACAGTTGGTGAATCAGGACTTGGCTCAGGCGCAGGTGATGGTGAAGTTGGCTGAGGTGAAGGAGATGATGAAGTATCGGGAGTTGGAGTTACAACAGGAGTAGGTACTACTCCATTATACCAACGTAGCGCAGGGTCTTGAACAGTATCACTGACATATCCAGTATTATGAACTATAAAACAATAGTACTCTGCTATGTTTCCTTTATCGGCAAAATATTGGTTAGCATTATCCCAACCAACATTGAATGTTCCATTACTGCAAGTAACAGTAAGCATACCTGTCTGTTGTGCTTGGGCTGAAAGACTCCAAAAGAATGAAGTTCCTAATAGTAGAAAAAATACTGCGTACTTACTTGCTGTCTTTCTCAAGGAGAAGGGTATAGATTTGGTCAACGCGTTCTTCCAATCGGTTCACTTGGTCTTTCACGGAACCGCCCCCATTTGGCTTCAATTCGTACAGGTAATGCTTTACTAACCAACGTACTGCACCAGCAAAAGCAGTTACAATAGCAATCATTGCAATTACAAGTGATGCCCAGTTTGCCACTGTCATTATACTGTCCTAATTGTTATCTCTAAGATGCCACCGAAACCATCAAATCTCTTATCGGGTGGTGTCATACGGGTGAATGTGACTTGTTCTATTACTGCTTGACGTGATTCTCCAGTAGATAAGTCTTGCCAGATAAGCACATCGCCTGTCTCTTCTTTATCTTCTAGCAGTAGGATTCTATCAAAGGCTCTTCCTTCGTATCCAATTACAGTATTGAATCTATCTGTTTCAACATCGAAACAATAGACTGGAAATCTTACAACTCTTTGTCTAGGTGTAGCAATAGTTGCCTTAGCCTGATAGCCCTTGAATGTAGGACCTTTAGTTGAATCAGTTCCATCACGATAGAGTTCAAACTTATATGCAAGATACTCTTGTGCTGTCTCAGGCTGTGATGTGGTTATCTCAGGTGAGCCGATAGTTGCATCGTATGAAATATGGTCGTATGAATCACCATTGGCTTCGATGCTATAGAGTGTCATTGAGCCGTATGTAAAGTCTCCGCGTCCAAGAAGACGCTTGAAGTTCTTTGGCTCAAGAGTTCCATAGCGAATGTTACCAGTAGTTAGATAGCCTGATGTGCGAAGAGTCGTATCATCTTCAATGTATATTGCACCAGGTAAGTTTGCTTTTGCAGTAGATGATGACACAGCAGTGGATGCAACAGTTCCACTGGTTGAAGTAGTATAAGTAAATGTTGTTGTTGTTGGAACCGTTAGTACAGTAAATGTTGATGTTGTAGAATCAAAAGGCGAGCCAACACCATCAACCCATACTACGCTTCCAATGCTCAATCCGTGAGCAGTTGATGTAGTCAGTGTTGCGGTTGTACCAGTTCTTTCTTTATTTACAATCAATGTTCCAGCAGTATTAGCCGTTGATGCAAATGCAAGTCTATCCGTCCCATTAGCAAATGCACAAGAAGTCGTAGCATAACCAGTTATACCATCATAATAAATATCATTAGCGTAAGCAAAGCGAAGTGATTCGAGTTCGTTGCCAAGGTCAATGCGTATTACACCAGGCTCTCCAGCAACGCTAGTTGCACACCAGATATATTTATCTCTTGCTGCAAAATCATAGCAAGGTTGAGTTGTCTCAACGATAAGTGGACCATAACTAATTGAACCATCTTGGTCTGACACATTGGCTGCGCGTACACCCTTATTAGTACCAATCATCATATATCCAAGGTAGTAGTAAATCTTGTGGATGATTTCACCCACTGGCATTTCTGCTGCAGTGATAGCAGAGGTAAGAGTTGGCATCACGCCAGATGTATTGAGAGTAAACTTCTGAATAGTAGATTGAATACCATTATATCCTGAAAGATAAATTGCTGGACCAGATGCAGTCACACTTGTATATACGTGAGTAGAAGAAGGATGAGTGTATATAGCAGTCGGAAAGGCAGAAGCAGATGGGGCAAACTCATATACTTTATTATCAGCACATAGAACAATACGGTCTTTTACATACTCCATTGTTGCGTTAGCAATAGTGCCAATTTCATCAAACATCTTTACTTCATCTGCAGTAGATGCAGAACTTCCAGTCAATGGCTTCTTGTATACAGTTTTCTTAGTTGCAGTATTAGTAATCCAATAGGCATAAGTTCCATCATCACAGATTGCATATACTGGTGAATTCGCACCACTATTATAATCAATAAAATGAACTGGATTAGTTGGGTCATTTACTGGAATCTTATCTACGTCATACTCATCGTGTAATAAAAGTCCAGACGTTGTTCCCCATTTGATAGAACGCAAGTGTTGCTGAGGTGTACCATTAGATGCAATAGGACCTGTAGTGATATGACCTGAAGTACAATTGTTGAGTAGGGTTACTTGTCCTTTAGTAAAGACATCAACGCCTTTGCTCTCACTGAATCTGTAATGACCGTTCTCATCCGTTGTTGCTGGGTCATAGAACTTGATTCCAGTACCAGAGTGAAAAGACATCTGTGAACGAATCCACCAACCAGTAAGGGATTGCTCCCCTGGTTCTGCGCCATTATCAAACTGGTCCTTCTTGAAGGGTGCAGTCTGACGGATGTATGGGCGTGCATCATTGATAGCATAGATAAATGGCAAGCCACCGATTGCTACGTCGTATGCAACATCAGTATTTTGCCAAGTAGTAGATGATGAAACAATACCAATATCTGCAATACCACGAAGAACAGTTGAAACACCGCTACCATCGTAGGAGGAATAGACACCATCGTCACCTTCGGTTATATCTCTACCAGCCACCGTATCTCCTTAGTATATTTGTTCTTCCGCTTCATCTACTGCATCATCTATATCCCTAAACAGGGGTATAAGACTGCTTACAAATGTATCCAATTACTTACTTAGCGCAGCGATTTCCTCGCCAGTAAGACCTAACGCAGCCAACTTAGCCTGAGCAGATAGTTTTGCATCTGCTACTGCTTGTGCTGCAGCCTCGCGCTCTGCGCGTTCCATCTCTGCAATGACAGCATCTTGTTCACGCTGTGTAATTTCTGCATCGGTGAGTTCAATCTCTGAGACAACTCCAGTTGTGCAGTTGACTTCAATTCTTGTTGGCTTTGACATTATTATTCTCCTTGGATTAGTACGTGTGAAGCATCTGGACAAGACCAGGTGCAAGTTTGTTCATCAAAATTTACAGCAAGTGGATGACACTCTGGCTTAGGTGGGATAAAGGCATCTCTGCCTGCATCGTATGAGTAACCGATACCTGCATAGTTTTTGCGGAAACCATTAGTTGCTGCGTTGTAACTTGTCTTGACCCAAATACCACCAAGGCTATTCATAAAGGCTTCGCCTTCATCTGGTTCGTTGTTATCGCCTACGAGTACTCGTGTGACGATGTTGTTTGAATCCAACTCTGCCCAATGACTCATCGTTTCTCCTTAGACCGCATACCGAATAATGACAATTCCTGAACCACCTATACCACCGTTTGATGGTGATGTATTACTATTGTAAGCACCACCACCGCCACCACCGCCAGTATTAGCAGTTCCACTTGTTGCAACAGTTGAGTTCTTAGAACCTGCTCCACCGCCACCAGTACCACCAGCACCATTGTTGTATGCAGAAGTTTCAGTACCACCACCGCCACCACCAGCAAAGTAATAGTTACCGCCAGATAAAACTCCAACAGCAGTTGTTGCTCCACCAGATATTGCTGTGAAAGAACCAATACCACCGTTACCGTTGCTTGCAGTATCACCAGCATTACCTACTGCACCTGCTCCACCACCACCTGCTGAAATATTTGTACCTTGTGCGCCACCTGCATAACCTTGTCCAGCAGTACCAGCACCAAATGTGTTACCAGTTGATGCACCACCACCAGAGCCACCTAACTGTCCAGGAGTTGCAGAACGAGCAGCACCACCACCGCCACCGACTGATGCAGTAAGTGCGGCAAATGATGAGTTAGTACCATTGCTACCAACAGTTCCAGTTGAACCTAATCCACCTGCTCCACCACTACCTACAGTAATTGTTTGTGCAGATGCTGCAACAGATTGTGATGAAAATGTTTGATAACCACCTGCTCCACCGCCACCGCCATTTCTACCACCACCACCACCACCACCTGCTACTACCAACACATCACAACTCAACCCTACGGCTGGAGTAAATGTGCCAGAGGCAAGGAAGGCGTGGTACCAATAAGTACCGTCGGTCTGGATGATTGAACCGCCAGTAGCCTTTGGTGCCTTAGTTGGTGTAGTGCCTACGGCTGCAAGACCGTATAGGGATGCTGTTGAATACTGAACAAATTTACCGCTACTGCCAGCAACTAAACCAATAGATGTAATTGCAGCAGTAGCAGACCAAAGTTGCGCTACTAAATAAGTGTATGAAAGAGTGGCATTGTTTTCAGTAGCACCATCTTGTGACATAGATTTATAGTTAGCAGAAGTATAATTAGGAATATAAAGTTCTGAATTAGTAAAGGTACTTGCTGTATAAGTGCTTGCATTTTGCAGACCATAAATAAGCGTGTCTGTTCCTGATGCTGCTGCAGTGCCATTTCCTCTAAGTAATCTTCCAGATTGATTAGTTGTTAGACCATTGAAGGTATAAGTCATATCAACTGTATTTGCATCACCGCGAAGACTAGATACAACCTTCAAATCGGTATAGCCAGTCTGAGGGATTGAGTTGAAGGTAATGCTGGATGCACCAGCCTCGCCTACTTCAACGCGTTCTAGTAAAACATAATTTTTATTAGCCATTGTTATGCTCCTAGGATTCCGTAGAGTGAGAAGGTTGAACCAGATTTCAAATTATTACCATTGGCTAAAATTCTAATTTGGTTGATTGCGGCAGTGTTGCGCCATAGACCTACAGTTGCATAAGTGCCTTGAGTAGTATCGTTGAATCTGCTAAGAGTTGTTTTATATGTAGTTGCATTTGAATAATTTTGGAAACTAATTTCCATATTACATTGTCCATTTACGGAGTTTGTAGCACCGCTAAAAATACGAGTATCAGCAGAGCCTCTACTTGAACTTGCAGCAGTGCCATTTCCAAGTAAGTAAGTCCAAGAAAAATTTGAGGCTGTGTCTATTGAACCACTGCCAACATTTAGATTGATTGATGAGGCAGCGTCAGTAGCAAAAGCGGCTACTAAATATAGGTCTGTATAAGTTGATGGGATACTTGTAAAAGTATAGGAAGTAGTATCACTTGGTACGGTGTAAGTCGCTATCGGAACGTATGTGTTTGCTGCTGCGGTTGTGTATGTGACACCCATTGTCTAGTCCTTACTTGATTCCGTAGAGGGCAACGCTTGTATAAATAGCAAAAGTGTTTGCAGGTGTTAGAACAATGCTAGAAATTGCATTTGTAGAACGCCAACTATTTGAATCAAATTCAACGTAACCGCTACCATTGCCATCCCAAGCAAATAAATGTCTTGAAGTTTTATATTTATTTGTATTGGCATAATCCAAAATATCCATAACCATAGTCGTTGGATAAGATGGGGTCGTTCCAGCAGCAGCAGTAAACCTTCCTTGGTTTTGAGAAACACCAGAACCAGCACCTGGCAAAGAACTGCCATCACCAAGAAGATAATGATATGAATAGTTACCACTTGCATTATCGCCATTGAAAGCAATGTTTCCAACACCGACTGTACCTGTAAACATACCTAATGCTCTAATTTGCAAATGAGTATAAGTAGCAGGAATAGATGAAAAAGTAATACTTGCAGTACCACCAGTTGTCACCGTAGCAGTAGAGATAGAGTCATAGGCACCAGCAGGTGCCCACAGATTGCCAGATATACCAGAAGCCATAATTCCAAGCATTGGCATTAGGCGATGTCTCCAAACACTATCCAACTATTAGCAGCAAGTTTCTTGCAAGTTGCACCAGAGTTGGCTACACGTAGTTTTGGTGTAGCACTTGTAGCACCTGTTGAGATAACAGTTGTTGTGCCAGGAGTTACTGCACCGATTGTTGGTTGACCTGCACCTGTAATCCAAAATACTGTAAATTCAGTACCAACTGCAAAGTTGAATGTGGCATCAGTAGGGATATTGAACTGCACAGATGCAGCGTTGTTCATTGAGAAGATGTTGCCTTCGTCGCCAGATGCAAATGTATAGGCAGCGGTCTTGGCTGTATATGTACAAGCAATTTTAGGTGTGTTGATTACTGGGCTAGTAAGAGTTTTATTTGTAAGAGTATCTGTTGATGAAGTTGTAACAATGTTGACACCTTCAATAGATGCAACACCAGCAGAGACTCTAGCAATAGTTGTATCACTAGCGTGTCCAAGTTCAACACTACCTACGCCAAGGGCTGCAGAAGTTGAAGCAACTAAACCGCTGATTGGTAATCCAGTTGTGTTAGTAAGTGTTCCAGATGCAGGAGTGCCAAGTGTAGGTGTTACCAAAGTTGGTGAAGTAGCAAAGACTAAAGCACCTGAGCCAGTCTCATCAGAGATAACTCCAGCAAGTTCTGCAGAAGTTGTAGCAGCAAGGGCAGATAGTTTATCTGTAGTTACTACTAGAGTCTTAGTTGATGGTATAGTTGTGCCATTGATAGATGTGGCTGTAGCCACACCAAGTACAGGAGTAACAAGAGTTGGGCTAGTATCTACTACAAACTTAGTACCAGTACCTGTCTGAGAGGCTATGGAAGTTGCTGGACCGACAGATGTAATAACACCAGTTAGATTGCTAGGAGCAGTTGTAATGCTATCTACATAGCCTTTAGTGCTAGCATCTGTAGATACAGTAGGAGTTCCAAGACCTGTAATCTTGTTAGTACCCATAGCAATAGCACCAGTCATAGTGCCACCAGCAAGAGGTAGTTTTCCAGCAAGAGCAGTTGTTATTGTTGTTGAATAGTTAGCATCATTACCTAAAGCAGTTGCTAGTTCATTGAGAGTATCAAGTGCTCCAGGAGCACCACTAACAAGGTTAGTAACTGCAGTCCCTACAAATGCTGTAGTTGCTACCTGAGTAGTACTTGTACCAGCAGTTGCAGTTGGTGCGGTTGGAGTTCCAGTCAATGCTGGACTAGCCAAAGGAGCATATGTGCTACTAGCGGTTGCAGTTGCTAACTTAGAATCAATTTGAGTTTGAATTGCAGATGTTACTCCATCAACATATCCAATCTCAGTTGATGAGACGGTAGATGATATAGCAAGTTTTGTCCAGTCAATTGCTGCTGCAGTATTTATATCTGCATTTAGAATTGTATCGTTAGCAATGTCAGTTGATGTAATTGCACCAGTAAGTGCTAACTTAGTTTTAGCAATTGCTGCAGATGCATTGATATCAGCATCTACAATAGTATCGCTGGCAATCATTGTGCCAGTTACTGTTCCAGTATCACTTGTTTTGATAAGAGTTGCACTTGTTGGAATTGTTGTTCCGTTGATGCTAGTTGCTGTGGCAACGCCCAATACTGGAGTTACAAGAGTAGGGCTAGTAGATAACACAGTTGCACCTGAACCAGTTGATGTTGTTACACCAGTTCCACCATTGGCTACTGGAAGAGTTCCAGTTACACCAGTTGTCAGGGGAAGTCCAGTTGCATTAGTAAGTACGCCAGATGCTGGAGTGCCTAATGCTGGAGTTATAAGAGTAGGGGAAGTTGCAAATACTAAAGAGCCAGTACCTGTTTCATCGGATATAACTCCACGAAGTTGAGTAGATGTTGTTGCAGCGTGTGCTGCAAGAGTTCCTTCTTGATGGTCATTGGCTTCTTGATAGTCTCGACCAATTGCCATATGTCGAACTACCGCACCAGCAGAGTGAGCAGAGCCTGTGCCAGGAGTTGGACCATCAATACCACGAGTAATTGTTAGTGTATTACCAGTTGTGTATACAGTAATATCTACAATTTCTTCAAGTGCTGTATCTGGGTCAATGACAACTGTGTAAGTCTGTGTGCTGGTAAGTGTCTTGCCACCCATAAGAGAGGCACCATTGACGACAGACATTGTAGTAGCAGTCGATGTGATGGGAGCACTCAAGGTTGTCTGTTGAGCGCGTGAGGAGTATTTTCTAACTGTCATTGAAGTTCCTTATCGACGACTAAAGTGAACACGGGGTGGGTAGTTTTGCTGTTGTGCTTTTGTTTCTTCATTGAGACGTTGCGTGTATAGAGCATAAAGTTGTTTAGTTGCACTTTGTGATGCACCGTATGGGCGCTTGCTATCTGTCTCATCAGCCTGTGGGCTAACCTGTGCAGCACGTGCTGGGTCCAGGAATGAGAGCAGGCGATAGGCTGTTCCAAGGATTGTCACATCACGAGTCGATTCTGGTAGTCCAGTTTGTGTTGAGTAGTCTTGGGCATTAGTTGTAAACGCTTCTGGGTCTGTTGCATATGTAACCTTGACTGTGCGCCCTGAGATAGGCGCTTGACCAAGAGTAATAGTTTGAACAGTATCTGTTCCAGTTACATATCCAAATGCCTCAGGGTTTGCAATAGAATCAAAGTCCCATTTGCGTACAGGAATCCATTCCTTAGAAGGTCCAATGCTTTGCCACGAAACTGTCAAGATATTCTTGATGTTCAAGTTAGCGAAAGCATAGGTGGATATGGCTGCATTGAAAGTAAATGATGTTGACTTGACTGCAAAGATGTTTGCTCCAAGGGAGCGGATTGTATCGTTGATTGCTCGCTTGACGCTAAAGCGCGGGAACGTTGGTGAGATTGAAACCTTGACATCTGCGGTGTGAGTCGCTGCAGTTGTTCCTAAGTAACCGCGACCATAAGGAGCGATTGTTGCAGTGTTAGAAATGCGGTCATAAGAATCAACCCACATAAGTTCTTCATCAATTTCAATGACTCCCTTGCCCACACTGTCAGTTGAACCAAGAGATACAACTAATGGGGATGCTGCAGAAGAAGTCGTTGTTGCAATAGCAGTCTTGAGGTAGGTAGCACGGTCCTGTTGAAATGTATAACCTGCAAGATTGATAAGTACTTCATCAATCATATTGCTTAGGGTAGTTGTCACGAAGATATTCTCCTTAGTGCCTCAGGTGCTGCAAGTCCAGTAGTTCCAGCAAGTTCATTACATACGCCATCAATGTCTTTGAAAGCATCAGGTGTCCTTGATGTGCTTACTTTGTAATTCAGGGCACCGACTACACCACGCACTGCTGCACCAGTTAGTCCAGCCCAAGCATTGGCTGCGCCTTGTGAATCTTTGAAAGTATCACGAGTTGGATAAGTCCCACCATTTGCTAAGCGGTTTAGTTCCGCACATAGCGGACTGCCTGGATTACCAATTGCCATTATTTACCTTTCTTGAAATCTTTCTGATAATGCTTTGGAAGGACTATATTTGATTTAGGTTTTTCTTGTTGTCCACCAAAGAATGCGTTATAGTAATGCTCATCAAATGAGAATCGTTTCATATGAGGAACAACTGCACTTGTATCACACCATACTGGAATATCAGCCTTATCACATAGGGCAAAGAAATAAATATCTTCTCCCATAAATGACTTGTCGACACCAATCTCTGTAAAGAGTGGGGCATCTGGCAAAACTTCTTTTATCTTATCAACTACACTACGATGCATAAGGACGAACCCCATACCTGCTGCGCCCACCTTGAGGAATGAGTTCTTAGGTAGTGGATGAATCCGCTTTATCCCTACAGAGTTCTCTTCATTGACAAATTCGAATACTGTTGGCATTGGAATCATCAAAGGCTCTTCTGGTGTATCTGTTGTAAAATAGACACCCGTAAGCAAAGGCTTAGCAACTGCATCTTTCTTATTCCACAACTTCAAAAAATTCTCTGGACTTAAAACAACATCTGAATCGACCCATAGAATCCAGTCAGACTTCTTGTTTTCATACCAGTAGTTTACAACTCGCTCACGTTGGCGACCAATCTGGTTTCCCTGACTGCGCAACGTTGTTTCAAACTTGACTCCAGAATGAAGCATTACATCTGTAACGCCCTGCATGAACTTGCCATCGACCATTCCATTGTCACACCAAGCAATTGCTACTGTCTCTTGCATTGTCCCCTACCTTCTTACTTTGCTACTGTTGGTTTCTTAACGTTTGCTTTTGCTGGACTCACCTTGGTACCTGGCTTATGCTGTGGTGCAACTTTGCCATATTGCTTGGCAACCTTACGCTTTGCCAGTCCCTTAATTATTACTTTAGCCATTATTTTCCCTTATTTCTCTTGGATATTGCTGCTGCCTTTTTCTTGGCATCAGCCTTGGAACTTGCACCCCACGCGTTAAGCGATAGGAGCAATCTTGTTGGTTCACCGTTAGGCTTACGTTCTGGTCCTGGCATACCGCCCATACGTGCTAGGAAAGAAGCCCTACGAGGGTTATCTCCAGCCTTTACAGGCGCTTTGAGGGTTCCACCCTTGTAGGAGGCTCTGCCCTTGGCGTTGAGCCCTCCCTTGGGGTTTTTGCCTTCTTTACGTGTCCATGCCTCAGTCATTATTTAGCCTTCTTCTTGACTACTCCAGAAACCTTCTTCAAGCGTGGATTAGCCTTGATTGCTGCAGGACTTGCCTTACGAGCACCAGCGGCTACAATAGCATTTGCGCGCTCTAACGGGATACCTTGCTTCTTTGCAATTGACTTGGCAACTGCCTCAAAACCACGATGAACTTTTTTCATTACTTTTTTCCAATCACGAATTTTTTTAGATAATCATCATACTGCTTTGAATTCATTTTAGATGTATCTGGAAGAGGAGTCTTTGCTGCTTTAATTTTAGCGGCACGGGCTGCAATTGCCTTCTCCTGTGCAA
>Ga0214919_10003468_pt1 | contig 23787 bp, 24 predicted proteins | sample LL1503_MetaG_FD_177994 | JGI IMG/M metagenome (GOLD analysis project Ga0214919, IMG submission 177994) | Freshwater microbial communities from Lake Lanier, Atlanta, Georgia, United States - LL-1503 | ecosystem: Environmental > Aquatic > Freshwater > Lake | place: USA: Georgia | collected... | reverse complement strand
ACTTCGAGATACTGCTCGCAAAGTTCTTTGAGAACAATTGACGTCAACTCGGCATCGGTTTTTACTTTGGCCTTATCTTTGGCGGCCTCAAGTGGATGCTCAAAGTGATGACCTTCAACACCAAGAACAATGCGTCCGTACATCGCGATGAAGCGACGGTACGAGTCGTACGCGAAGCGCTCGTCACCGGTGACCTTGGCGAGACCCTTAACGCTCTTGTCGTTGAGTCCGAGGTTGAGGACTGTGTCCATCATGCCGGGCATTGAGAATTTGGCGCCAGAGCGAACACTCACGAGCAACGGATCACTGGGATCGCCAAGCTTGCGCTTCATGGCCTTTTCAAGTTTCGCGATGTGCGACTTGATTTCGGCGTCAATGCTCTTCGGCCAACCGCCCACCATGTAATCGCGGCACGCATCAGTACTAATGGTGAAGCCCGGAGGAACCGGCAACTTCAAGACACTTGTCATCTCAGCGAGGTTGGCGCCCTTGCCTCCGAGCAGATCTTTCATCTGCATAGGTTGGCGGCGATGTTTCTGATCAAATGAATAGACGTACGGCACGATTAGCGAGTCTACGACCTCATGCCCTGAGACATAACATCTAGGCGCATGCGCATTTTCGGATTTCCGATTCAGATACGTCCCGGCTTCGCCCTGTTCATGTTGTTGATTGTCGTTGTTAACGGTGTCCCCATGGGCCCGTGGTTGGCGGGATCAGTCGCCTTCTTTACGTTGTTCCACGAACTCGGACATGCCATCGCGGCTCGACGGACTGGTGCCACGGCGCGCATTTCACTCGATTTCTTGGCCGGATACGCATCTTTCGCCCCAACTCGTCCGCTCAAACGGTGGGAAAGAGCGGGTATTTCACTAGCCGGACCTTTCACACAGGTCGCACTCGGCTGCGCTGTTTTGATTGCCCTTGGTGTCAACCCGCTTGTTCACGATCAATTCGCCGCTGATTACTGGTCATTTGCCATTTGGTGGGCTGGTCCGGCGATCGGAGTTTTTAACCTCATTCCCGTTTTACCTCTTGACGGAGGAACTATCGCGGCAGAAATTATTGATTTCTTCGCACCCGGCCGCGGTCGGGCCGTGATGGTCAAACTCAGTCCCCCATTAACGGCCATTGGCTTTGTGGCAATGGTTTTCGTCGACAACTTGCGCCCTCTTGCCGCGTTCGCCGCCATCTTGTTGGTTTTGCAGTTGCAAACAATGTCAGCGACGTCATCGAATACTCCCGATCGTCGGGCCGCTTTGCTTGAACGCCAGCGCCAATTAGCCGCCGAAGCCGAAGACACCGCTTGGAAAACAGGTCGTCCCGGAATGTTGCAAAGTCCACAAGTGATGTCACCGTGGTGGGACGCTTATTCGATGTTGCGTGCAGGGCATTCTTCGGCCACATCAGTCATCGTCAATGATTTGCTGAACACCTCAAGCAATCGCTCGCCCTGGTGGCCGCCCCATGCGGCGACCAACGATCAACTTGCACAATTGGCAGCCCAACTTCCTCGGCCACTTCCCGAACCAACTTCCGAGACGTCTGAACTTTCCGCGATGTCACTGCTCATGGTTTTGCGACGCACGGGTCACTACGAAGACGCAGCGCGTTACGGTTCGTTGCTTTTTAAGGTTTATCCCGCGTCGGTCGTTGCAATTGAAACTGCACGAAGTATTGCAATGCTTGGCCATCACGACACGGCTGCACAGTGGCTCACCGTTGCGGGACGAGTTGACAATCAACACCAACAACTACTCGCAGCACTCGAAAGCACCGTCGAGTTACAGGCATTGCGCGGACGAACCGATATCGAAGAACTCGTCATTCAACTCAGGAATGAACAAACGTCATAACAAGCGTCAGACAACAGTCATGGCGTCGACGACCACACCAAGTTCAACGGCACGTGCGACGTACGCAAGAGCGCAGCCACTGGCAACCGACGTAAATTCTCCAACGGTTTCTCCGTTAACAATGACCGCATCACCAGACTTCGCGTTGTCAACAATTGAACCAGTCAATAAACGCAAATTCTTCGGTGCGGTTGAGCCACGGCTATCCATGCGCTCCACAAGCTCTTGACCGGGATAACAGCCCTTGGTGAAACTCACCGCGATGGGCACGACACCAGTTGCTGCCGGCAAAGTTTCACCGGCGATAATTTCGCTACCCATGGCTGGCCAACTCGAGCGAATACGTAGTGCGTCAAATTCTTCAGGCGACACCTGAACAAATTGCGAAACTACTGACTCTGCAATTGACGTCAGCGGCGCATCAATCACTGCGCCGCTCCCCCATTGCGAAACAGCAAATCCCGCTTGCTCGATTGGTGAGCCATCACGACTTCGTAACGACAAATACCTTTGTGATGAGACAGCGATATCAGCCTTGACTCTGATCTTGAATCGATTGAGACGAGCCAGCAATTGGTCGCCTAAACCTTCGACGTTCTCTGTGTCAAGAACAAACGTCTCTTCTTCGGCGCGGGTGACACGAACTAAGGCGATCACTTTGCCCATGGGCTCAAGCACAAACGAATAACGCGATCCACCAACATGCAGCGATGCAATGTCGTTGCTGAGTTGCGAATGCAGATACTTGCCGGCATCGGCTCCTGTCACAGTAAAAACCAATTTCTCGATCTCGCACGCGACAATGTTGTCGTTCAGTTTTTCATCCACAGATTTGCTCACGCTTTCGTTCCGCTCTCAAGGCGACGCTTAGTCATTCGACGGGCCGCAGGAATTGCCGCCAATAATCCGGCCGCCTTGTTACGGCATTCAAGATCTTCATCATCGGGTTCGCTGTCGGCCACGATTCCGGCGCCAGCTTGCAAGTAGGCCGCCGATTCACCAATAAACATTGTACGAATGGCGATAGCAGTGTCCAGGTTGCCGCTGAAGTCGACGTACCCGACGACTCCGGCGTACGGACCGCGCTTCACTGGTTCAAGTTCGTCAATGATCTCCATGGCTCGCACTTTTGGCGCGCCACTGACGGTGCCCGCAGGAAGAGTGGCGCGCAAAACATCAATCGCAGTTTTGCCAGGCACGAGCGCTCCACTCACCTGAGAGGTGAGGTGCATGACGTGGCTGTACTTCTCGAGGGTCATCAACTCGTCAACGACGACAGTGCCAAACGACGACACTCGACCTACGTCGTTACGGGCAAGGTCAACCAACATCACATGTTCGGCGACTTCTTTGGGATTTTCGCGAAGTTCAGCGGCAAGTCGTCGATCGTGTTCGTCGTTCGTACCGCGTTTGCGAGTACCAGCGATGGGACGACTAATCACTCGCCCACTCAGCAACTGAACCATCGGCTCGGGCGAACTACCCACAATGGTGACCCCAGGATGACGCAAAAAGTACATGTATGGACTCGGGTTGACCTGACGCAGCACACGATACATATCAAATGGATCGGCCTCGAGTTGCAATTCGTAACGTTGTGACAACACGACCTGAAAAATGTCGCCCGCACGAATGTATTCCTTCGCAACTTCGACGGCCCGCTGATATGCGCCATTGGGCATTGACGATGTAGCAACTGGAAGAACATCATCTCGTTGCGGTGGTTCAACTGGCGTGTACGGCAAAGGTCGTGCGAGTTCGTCAACAGCTTTAAGTGCACGCACCGATGCCTCGTCATATAAACGATTCAATTCATCGGTTGTGAAAGTCTGCGAGTTTTGACCAACGACAGGAACGCTTTCAATGAGATAAACCCGTTGGCGCCAGTGATCGAATGCCGCCAATGACCCGATCACGCTCATCACACCATCGGGCATATGCCGATCGTCGTGCGGGACATTGGGCAATGACTCAACCTCGCGCACAACGTCGTAGCCAAGAAAACCCATGACCCCACCTTGCAACGGCGGAAGGTCGGCAATCACTGGGCTGCGGTATTCAAGCAGCAAGGCTTCAATCGCAGCCAGCATTCCTTGATCGCGCGGCACCGAGGCAGGAATGTCACCAGTGATCTTGAGTTGGCCATCAAACAATTCAAGAGTGGCGCGCGGATGGCGTCCGACAAAACTAAATCGACTCCACCGTTCGCCATGTTCAACTGATTCGAGCAAAAAACCTGGTTCATCGCCGACCAATTTCGCAAAGGCGGCGACAGGAGTTTCAAGGTCGGCTAAGACTTCAACCCAAACCGGCACGACCGTGTAATCGGCGGCAAGAGCGTGAAATTCTTCGCGCGATGGACGCACCACCAAAGGCTGGGTCATGCAGAAGTTCCGAAACTTGAAAAGAAACACGTACGTGCTCCGGTGTGGCAGGCGCCAGCACCTTCTTGTTCAACCTTGAATAACAACGTGTCAACGTCGCAGTCGTAATAGGCCTCGCGCACAAACTGGCGATCGCCACTGGTGTCTCCCTTGCGCCACAACTCTGAACGACTGCGACTCCAGTACACCATGCGACCTTCAGCAAAAGTCATCGACAAACTCTCGGCATTCATCCACGCCATCATCAACACGTCCCCATTGGCGATGTCTTGAGCGATCACCGGAACGAGGCCATCGGAGTTGTACTTCACGGCGGCAAGTTGCTCAGAGGAGGGAACGATCAGGTTCATATCTACAACTTTGTCAGAGATAGAGGCCGGTGTGGCCATCAATTCGGCTGGCGGCAACGGCATGGATGTCGCGTTCACGCAACATGATGTAATCAACACCACTTACTTCGACCTCGTAGCGGTCTTCGGGCCCGAAAAGCACGCGGTCACCGACCTCGCAACTACGGACGTTTTGGCCAAGTGCAATGACTTCAGCCCACACCAAGCGCTTCGAAACTTGTGCAGTCGCTGGAATCAGGATTCCGCCCATACTGCGACGCTCGCCGTCTTTATCGGGGATCTTGACCAACAAGCGATCGTTGAGCATTTGGATCGCCATCTTGTCAACGCCAAGCTTTTGCGCCGAGACTTTCTCAGTATCTTGCTTGACAGTATCTTCCTTGACGGCTGTCGGCGTTTCTGTACTTTCACTCACAACGGGCACGGTACCGTGACAACTGCCGGAAACGAAATCTGGGAAGAGATCTGCAACCGATTTATGACTTCAAAACAGTCTTGATGCGAGCCATGACCTCGGGGGTCAAAAGCGGAATCACATCGAGGGCCTTGAAGTTTTCAGTAACCTGCGAAGCCTTGCTGGCACCCGTGATGACGGTTGACACATTTGGGTTCTTGGTGCACCAGGCCAAAGCCATCTGGGCAAGCGTGCAGCCAAGTTCGTCAGCGATCGGGATCAACTTCTTCACGGTCTCTTGGGTCTTTGGAGCAGTCAGACGCTCGGCCAGCCAGCTGTAACCCGGCAGCGCAGCCCGCGAGTCGTCGGGTACGCCATCGAGGTACTTGCCAGTGAGAACACCTGAGGCAAGTGGGCTCCAGATTGTTGTTCCGAGGCCGAGGTCTTCGTACAGACGCTTGTACTCAACTTCGACGCGCTTGCGTTCGAGCATGTTGTATTGCGGTTGCTCCATGACGGGCTTGTGCAGGTGATGACGTTCAGCAATTTCGTAGGCCGCACGAATTTCATCAGCGGTCCATTCGCTCGTTCCCCAATACAAAACTTTGCCGCGCTCAACAAGATCGCTCATCGCCCACACTGTTTCTTCAAGTGGGGTATTCGGATCGGCACGGTGACAGAACAACAAGTCGACAAAATCAACCTGTAAGCGATCAAGACAACCTTCAATCGAGTGGTGCAAGTATTTGCGGTTCAAGGTGTTGCCCATATTGGGCACTCCGCCTTCGATCCCCCAAAAGACTTTGGTCGACAACACATAATCTTGGCGGCGCCAACCGAGTTGCTTGATGACGCGACCCATGATGGCTTCGCTCTCGCCACCTGCATATGCCTCAGCATTATCGAAGAAGTTGCAACCAGCATCCCAGGCGTTTTGCATGCAATTGAGCGCCATGTCATCGTTGAGCTGCGTGTCAAAGGTGACCCAACTACCAAATGACAAAACCGAAACTTTAAGACCGCTTCGACCGAGGCGGCGATATTCCATTTTTGGATTGGGAGTAAATGTGGCGGGAGCGTTCATGCCCCCAACCATACGACGAGTTCAGGTGGACAATGAATCCCTGGCGACAACTAATTCGGCAATTCCGAGTGGATCAACTCCGCAACAGCCACCGATGAAGCGCGCCCCGAGATCAACCCAGCGGCGCACCGTTTCGACTGATGAAATTGAAATGGAGTCGCCAGTCCAACAACGGGCAACGGCGTCCCATTCACGGCCATGATTTGGGTAGACAATCAACGGGATTCCCGACACGAGTTCGCTCATTGATTGCAACAATGAATCGACGTAGCGCGGATGGGTGCAATTCATTCCGATCGCCACCAAATCGGCATATCCAGCGATTGACAGCACTGCTTTATCAACCGCATCAAGCCCATACGTTTGAGTTTCATCAGCGAAACCAAAACTGAACCAAGCCGGCGGTGCTCCGAGTTCTTCAAGGATCTCGGCGATCAACAACGCCTCGTCGGCTAACGGAATTGTTTCAATCGCAATCAGGTCGGCACCAGAGTCGACAAGAATTGCCAATTTTTCGCGGTGATAGTCCTCAACCAACTGCCACTCAACTCCGTAGCGACCGGTGTATTCACTGCCATTAGCCAACGATGCACCGAACGGACCGACCGAAGCAGCAACTGCAACAGTTGTTCCTTCAACGGCACGCCGCGCGATGGTAGTCATTGATGCCAACGCGTCCCGCGCTTCTTTTGCACTCAACCCAATCGACTCAAACTGTTTCGTTCCGCATTGATAACTCGCCGTGGCAATGATGTCGGCGCCTGCTTCAACGAATGAACGATGTGCTCGCTCGAGCAACGCAGGATCATCAATCACGGTTTGTGCAGTCCACAACGATCCGCTGATATCTGCACCTAGCAGTTCAAGGGCTGTTGAAAGTCCGCCGTCGATCACCGTAAACGGATCACGAACAAATGGGTATTCACTCATGATGCAGGTCGTACGATGATGCCCGCATCAAGCATGCGTTGTTTCGCTTGGGCAACTGTGAATTCACCGAAGTGGAAAATTGATGCGGCCAAAACAGCGTCAGCGCCACCTTGGACAACTCCGTCAACGAGGTGGTCAAGAGTTCCGACTCCGCCTGATGCAATCACTGGCACGCCCACCGCATCACTCACACGACGCGTGAGATCAAGATCGAAACCTTCTTTGGTTCCATCACGATCCATTGATGTCAAAAGTATTTCTCCGGCGCCAAGTTGACTCGCTCGAGTTGCCCACTCAACAACATCTAGTCCTGTTGGTGTTCGACCACCGTGCAAGAACACTTCGTATCCTTCGCGCCCATCAGACCAGCGCTTGGCATCAATGGCACAAACGACGCACTGAGCACCGAATTCGGTAGCGATTTCGGTGATCAATTGCGGATTCTGCACTGCCGAAGTGTTCACGCTGACCTTGTCGGCCCCGGCACGCAACATTCGCCGGGCATCGTCGACGCTGCGGATTCCACCACCGACAGTAAATGGAATGAAAACCTGTTCGGCAGTTCGCGACACCACGTCAACCATGGTGTCGCGACCGTCGCTCGATGCGGTGATGTCAAGAAACACCAATTCGTCGGCACCTTCGGCGTCGTAACGCGCCGCCAATTCAACAGGATCGCCTGCATCACGAAGATTGACAAAGTTGGTGCCCTTCACAACGCGACCATTTGTCACGTCAAGACACGGTATGACACGTGCAACTTTCACTGAGCACCACTCCCCAACCCAAGGTTGACATCGCGCAGAGCGGCAACAGCTTGTTCAACCGTAAATCGACCTTCGTAAATTGCTTTGCCAGTAATCACTCCGGCAAGCGCAGGAATCGTTGCAAGAATTCGCACATCGTCCAACGAGGCAACACCGCCACTGGCAATCACCGGAATCGTTGTTGACAATGCAGCGGCGCGCAATCCATCAACGTCTGGTCCTTGCAACATGCCGTCACGTGAAATATCAGTGATCACAAAGGCCGATGCTGACGGAAACCACGTCAGTGCTTCGTTGAGTTGTACACCCGAATCTTTTGTCCACCCGTGAACGGCAATTTCGCCAGCTCGATGATCAAGACCAACGGCCACAGCAACAACTCTCGCGGCAGCTTCAACCAAAGTCGGGTCGGCAACAGCAGCCGAACCCATCACAACTCGAGCGACTCCGGCATCGGCCAATGCTTGAGCATCCGAGACGGCTCGCACACCGCCACCGGTTTGAATAGACGCGCGGCCCCGAAGGGCTTTCGCTACCGCAGCGACGACGGGACGATTAATGGGGTCACCAGTACGTGCAGCGTCAAGGTCGACGATGTGAATCCACGTTGCGCCCGCATCAGCAAAAGATGTCGCAACAGCGACGGGGTCATCGCCGTACACAGTTTCTTGCGCGTAGTCGCCTTGCAATAGGCGCACGACACGACCGCCGCGTAAATCAATTGCTGGATACAGCTCAGCCCGTGAAAGATGAGAGTTCATGACGCACCAGCTGCTTTCACAAAATTATCCAGCAAGGCCAACCCACTTGCACCCGACTTTTCGGGGTGAAACTGAGTCGCAAAAACATTGTCCTGCCGAAATGCAGCATTCAAAGTGACGCCGTAATCACATGTTGCGGCCACGAGCGAAGGGTCCATTGGTACGCCATGCAGCGAATGCACGAAATACACCCACGAACCATTCGGTGAGTCGCGCAGTAACTCACCATCAAACATGGGGTCTTCGGGTTGAGAAAACGAAAGTTTGTTCCATTGCATTTGCGGGCGCTTCACACCCGGCGGAATCCATTTCACGGTTCCCGAAATAATGTCGAGGCCGCGAGCATCAAGATCTTCTTGACTCGACGTGAACAACATCTGCATGCCAACGCAGATACCCAAGAATGGGCGGCCCGAATCAACGGCGCCGTACACAACATCTTCAAGGCCGGCACCGCGCAATGCATCCATGCACGCGCCAAACGCACCGACGCCGGGCAATACAACCGCATCAGCCGACGCGACAAATGCAGGGTCTCGCGTCAGCCGTGCATCTCCGCCAACTTTTTGTAATGCCTTTTCAGCTGAGCGAAGATTGCCAATGCCGTAATCAAGAACAGCAATAACGGGTCTACTCACAACACACCGTCACAAAACGCCCTTTGTTGATGGCACATCGGTTCCTTCGATGCGCACAGCATCTCGGAAGCAACGACCAAGACCCTTGAAAGCAGCTTCAATAATGTGGTGCACGTTACGACCATGCTTTAACCCAACGTGCAAAGTCACACCGGCCGACATCGCCAATGAACTAATGGCGTGTTCAGCCAATTGTGGATCGAAGGCTGGATCACCTAAGGGCAAGCACTCGGGCATTGGAACATCCCACACCACAAATGGACGACCCGACAGATCGAGTGCGATTTCGATGAGTGCTTCATCCAATGGGTATAGGCCACTGGCGAAACGGCGAACGCCGGCCTTGTCGCCAAGAGCTTCACGAATTGCTTCACCAAAGGTGATGGCGACGTCTTCAACGGTGTGGTGCGTATCAATGTGAATATCGCCTTTGGCAGCAATGCGAAGATCGAATCCGCCGTGCTTGCCTACCTGCGACAACATATGGTCGTAGAACGGGATGCCGGTGCTGACATCGCACTTTCCGGTTCCATCAAGATCAACGAAAAGATCAATTGATGTTTCTGCAGTTGTGCGTGAACGACTGGCCGTACGACTCATTTCAAAACCTCCGTGAGAGCAACAAGAAAAGCATCATTTTCTTCTGGCGTACCAATGGTGACGCGCAAGCAATTTTCTAAACGTGGCCAACCCGAACAGTCACGAATGAGCACACTGCGATCTAGCAAACCTTGCCACACAGCCCGACCAGATTTTGACTTCGTGCGGAAGAGAACAAAGTTGGCTCCGCTGGGAAAAACTTCAATGTCAAGAGTCTTCAATGTGGCAACGACTCGTTCGCGTTCAGCGACAATTATGCGCACGCGTTCTTCCATGTCGCCGCGATATTGCACGGCCAAAGTTCCGGCGATCTGCTTGGCAGTGTCGAGGTGATATGGCAAAACCACTTTGTCGAGTTCGGCGACAAGCCACTTTGGTCCGATGAGATAACCCAAACGGGCTGCAGCCATGCTCCAGGTTTTCGAAAATGTTCGCGTCACCACGAGTGGTGTTTCTTCACTCACTAATTCGAGCGCGCTCCAATCAGCGAACTGACCATAGGCCTCGTCAACAACAACGAGGCCGGCGTTGGGACCAGCGTTCAGCGCAAGAACTTCGCGAACTAACTCGGGCGAATCAACTCCGCCGGTTGGGTTGTTCGGAGAACACAAAAACGTGACGTGCGGACGCGACTCGGTGATGACTCGACGAACTTCGGCAATATCAAGAGAGAAGTCGGGGCCGCGCTCGCCCTCGACAACCGTCGCCCCAGTGCTGCGCGCGATCTGACCGTGCATTTGATAGGTCGGTTCAAATGTGGCGACGGTTCGCCCAAATCCAGAGAAGGTCAAGAGAATGGTCTGGAGAACTTCATTACTTCCGTTGGCTACAAACACCATGGCGGGGTCGACCCCATGCAATTCGGCGATTGCCGCCCGCAAAGAGGTGGCGGCGCGGTCGGGATAACGGTGCCAATCAATCTTGGCGACGGCTTCGGCGTAGGCCTGGCGAAAGGCCGCTGGGGGCGCAACTGGCGCCTCATTGGTGTTGAGTCGCACGCGAACGTCTACTTGAGGCGAGTGATAGCCCTCAAGCGCAGATAGATCGTCTCGAACGGGCACTCGGGTCACCCTGCAAGGCTACCCAAGCGAGGCAGTCAGAGCCTGATGACTTACGCCCCCATGCAGGATCGCCATGATTGTTTTCACGACCCATGACATATGGTTGAGCCGTGACCTCATCTGATTTGACCACTATTGCCGCCGAACTCGCCGTGATGGCCGAAGGTGCCGAGCGCTACCGCCAGCGGGTCGCCGATCTTGGGCAGATGAATCTTGATGGCAAGCACGATGATCTTTTGATGGCGATCCACGAGGCCGATCGAGCCTTGCGCACTGCTCAGCGTGCCCTGCTCCGCGCCAGCAAAATCGTCAAGTAATCGGAATTCTTTGTGCTTCTGGTGTCATTTGGCTTGGTATTAGCGAATCAAGCCACACCAGATTCCCTTGCCAGCCCAACCGTCACGGAATAGTACGGTTGTAAGAAATTATCGGCGGAGGAAATTTCATGTTGAGTGCAGAGATCTGCAAATTACCAACCACGGGCGGCAACGCCGGACTGGTCGTGATGGCCTTGTTCTTCATCGTTGGCGGCGTGATTTTCACGCGCTGGCTGAAAGCTTCACGGCATCAACTGTCAGCCATTGCTTTTGTGCCGCTTCTGCTGGCGGGCATGGTCGGAGTAACAACGGCCGACCCAATATGCGACACCGGTTCTTCAACGTCAACAACAACTAGTCCGACAGCAGAAACATCGACGACTACAACGACGACTGCTCCAGCAGCGCCCACAACGACTCTTCCGGCCCCGACGCCAGTGCAATTGGCCGATTGCACGGCCGCATTAACTCCGTGGTTGGCAACGATTACTGATTACAACCAACTTTCACAAACGAAAACTTCGCTTGAGTTGGTTGACATTTATGCGGCCCGCGCTGCGGCAGAAATCTCAGTGTGTTCAGGTTTCAATTTGGTGCAAAACGGTACGGAAAATAATCCTGATGGTGGTCCGATTTTCGGTGCAGGTTTCGACTGCGTCACCGGACCATGCGACGGCGGTAACGGCGGTGCGCTTCTTGGTGATGGTGGCGACGGCGCCTATGGCGGCAACGGCGGCGACGCGAATCTCGTCGGCAATGGTGGCAACGGCGGTACTGGTCTTGCTGGAGCCGCTGGAGCCAATGGAACAAACGGTGCCGCTAATGGTGGATCTGGTGGCACCGGTGGAACTGGTGCCAACGGCGGCATCGGCGGAGCTGGCGGCGATGGTGGTTCGATCGCCGGTAACGGTGGATCTGGTGGCACCGGTGGAACTGGTGCCAACGGCGGCATCGGCGGAGCTGGCGGCGATGGTGGTTCGATCGTCCGTACCGGTGGATCTGGTGGCGTTGGCGGTATCGGTGGTTTTGGTGGACGCGGAGGCCCTGGCGGAAATGCGACCGCTGGTCAAAACGGCGACGGTGGCAATGGCGGAGACGGTGGACGTGCGGGCATTGGAGGCGAGGGCGGCCAAGGCTGGGATGCCACGACTGCTGTTGTCGGTGGACGTGGAGGCGACGGTGGCGTCAGTGGCGTCGCCGGAATCGGCGGAGTTGGTGGCCCAGCCGGTTCTGGTGGAACCGGCGGCACGGCAGGAGCCAACGGTGCCAACGGCCTGGAAGCACGGGGCGGACATGGCGGTAACGGTGGCGACGGCTTCGACGGAACGTTGGGCGTTGCTGGTTCGGCAGGCGGACGCGGCGGAGACGGTGCATCGACAACAACTGGCACTGCTGGAAACGGCGGAGTCGGCGGGTTTGGCGGCGATGGCTACTCAGGTTCGATTGGAACCCTTGTCGCTATTGCACAAGATGGCACAAATGGTGGTAACGGTGGGCTTGGCGGTACCGGCGGCTCAGCGACATCGGGAACTGCTGGTTCAGGCGGACCTGGCGGCGGCGGCGGAGTCGGTGGCGATGGCGGAGACGGTTATAACGGAGTCGGCGCAAACGGTGCAAACGGCGGTGTCGGTGGCTCTGCTGGAAACGGTGGCACTGGCGGTGCAGCCACATCTGGAATGGCTGGATCAGGTGGTCCTGGTGGTCCCGGAGGCCACGGCGGTGACGGTGGCCAAGGCGGTATTTCTGGTAACGGTGGTAACGCTGGCAATGCTGGACCAGGTGGTGTGGGCGGAGCTGGCGGAAATGCGACAACTGGAACCAACGGGATTGCTGGATTTGGCGGACGAGCCGGAAGTGGTGGCACCGGCGGAGATGGCGGAGACGGAAACTTACTCACTGGCCCAAGCGCCAACGGTGGAAATGGTGGAAACGGCGGCAACGCAGGTGCAGCAGGCTCCGGAAGCCTGAACGGACAGTCCGGCAACGGCGGCAACGGCGGTACCGGTGGCGACGGCGGATCTGATGTTCTAGGAAGGGGTGCCACGCCGGACACCGAGGCCATTGCAGGTGTGGCTGGTGGTCAGGGCGGTAACGGCGGAAACGGCGGAAACTCAACCTCAGGAATTGCAGGTGACGGCGGCGACGCTGGCGCTGGTGGCCGTGGCGGCTACGGTGGCAACGGTTTTGCCGCTGGTACAAATCCAAACGGAAAAGCCGGCGGCAATGCTGGCGCTGGTGGCAATGGAGGTAATGGCGGTTCGGCAACGACCGGAACTGCTGGCGATGGTGGCAATGGAGCCAATGCCGGCACGGCCGGATTTGGCGGGCTTGCCGCAGGCGGTGGTAACGGTGGTAACGGAGGCAACGGTGCCAGCGGTGGCAACGGTGGAACTGGTGGTTCCGCAGGTGCTGGCGGGAGCAACGGCGACGGAGGCAATGGCGGATCTGCATCGAACGGAGCATCTGGCAGTAACGCTGGCGCGTCTGTTGGCCCATTGGGCGGTAACGGTGGCAACGGCGGGTCTGCGGGAACAACTCGTGGCACTGCTGGAAATGCAGGTTCAGGTGCAGGATCAGCAGGAACCAGCGGAACCTTGGGAACTCAAGGCAACGGCGGCAATGGCGGTACCGGCGGGACCGCAATCAAAGCAACTTCTGGGCTAGCAATCGGTGGCATGGGTGGCGACGGTGGAACCGCAACCAATGGGGTCCCCGGTAGTGGTGGCGCCGGCGGCGCGGCAAGTGGCACTGGAGGGGCTGGTGCGGTAGGTGGACCGGGGGGCGACGGAGCTGCCACGACTTCAGGCATCGGCGGCGTCGGCGGAGCAGGTGGAACCGCAATTGTCGACACCGCAAGCGCAACAGCGACAGGTGGACTCGGTGGTGACGGTGGCGACGCCACAACGGGAACTGGCGGCAACGGCGGAGCCGGAGGCGCAGCAACTGGCACTGTTGCGAGTTCAATTGCAATTGGTGGGGTCGGTGGTATCGGCGGCGACGCAACGAGCGGAACATCAGGAGTTGGCGGCGCCGGTGGCGCGGCGACTACGGAAGGCTCGAATACCTCGGCTACTGGCGGACGCGGTGGTGTCGGCGGAGCATCAATATCTGGGACTGGCGGCGTCGGCGGTGTCGGCGGACAAACAACCTGTGTTGCGAGTACAGCACCTTGCGTCACAGTCGGTGGGCTCGGTGGTGTGGGCGGAACATCAGTCTCAGGTACTGGCGGCGTCGGCGGTGTCGGCGGTTCTGCTTCATCGACGGCGCCCGGCACCGACACCAACACTCGTACCAAAGCCACTGGCGGCGTCGGTGGAGTGGGCGGAGCCGCCCCCACCGGCGGACGTGGCGGCGCCGGCGGCGCAGCACTGGTCAATAGCAATCAATGGGCAACCGCGACTGGAGGCACCGGAGGAATCGGTGGCGCGATCGGCGGTCTGGGTGGACTAGGTGGAGTTGCCTCGGCCTTCGCTGGCGGAACAGCCAACCAAGGCGTTGCTGGAGCCAACGGCTGAGCGACTCGCTCATACATTCTTGCGTCGTGACCGCTTCGTTGTCGGAGCGGTCACCGGCACACCTGCCGACGGGCAAATGTCGGCCAACTCACAGATCGTGCATTGCGGTTTACGTGCATCGCATACGCGACGTCCGTGCAAGATGAGTCGCAAACTAAACGAACCCCATTCAGCTGGCGGCAAGTAATCGTTGAGTTGCAATTCAACCTTCACGGGGTCTTCGAGTTTCGTGAGCCCCAATCGTCGCGATAATCGACCCACGTGAGTGTCAACAGGTAATCCTGGCAAATCAAACACCACGCTGCGCACAACGTTGCCCGTCTTGCGACCAACGCCAGGCAACGTGACGAGATCTGAAAGTTCGCTCGGTACTTCACCACCAAAACGTTCAATCAAATTTTGTGCCATGCCCATTAAGTTTTTCGCCTTGCTCTGATAAAAGCCCGTCGAACGAATGAGTGTTTCAACTTCCGACGGATCAGCCGATGCCAACGACCACGGATCTGGGAAACGCGCGAATAATGCGGGCGTCACCATGTTGACGCGCACGTCGGTGCATTGCGCCGACAAGATGGTGGCCGATATCAATTCAAATGCGTTGCGATGATCAAGTTCGCAAATCACTTCGGGATATCCAATTGCTAAACGTCGCGCGACTTCAATGGCTTGATCTTTCGGCTTACCTTTGAACTTGACCGCGGCTTGTTTCTTCACAACTGGCTTCTTGACTGCAGCCTTCTTCACCACAGCCTTCTTCACGGGTGCCTTTTTTCCTGGTGCTTTCTTACTGGCCATGCTTTGACCCTAATCAACTAGTTCAGCCCCTGAACCACCGCCGATAGGGTGATCCCATGCGCATCTTAGATATCAAACGGCAAATGCAGCCTGATGACATCTCGATCGTTCGCGACCTATTACGCGACGCCGAACGCGCTGACGGCCATCGCCCTCTGTCTGATCACCTCTGGCTCGATCTTGTTGACGGCGGCCGTGAAGGTTTCGCTGGTCTTGTTGCCTGGGAAGGTGATCACGACCATCCCGTGGCATACGCCCAAATCAGTAAGGGTTACGACTCATATTCGATTGAACTCGTTGTTCACCCACACCATCGTTACGAAATGCATCTCATCGGCCCCGAACTGCTCACCGCCGCACTTCATGAAGTCGCCATCAACGGTGGCGGGCATGTGCACTGGTGGGTCTTTGAACCAACGATTGGTCATGAACAAGTAGCCGCCCAAGTTGGTCTGACACCTGGTCGTCGTCTGCACCAAATGCGTCGCTCGCTTCCTTTGTCAAGCACCGATGCCGCAACACAAGTTGCCGTACGCACATTTGTGAAAGGTCAAGATGAAGACGCATGGCTCGCGGTCAACAATCGCGCCTTTGAACATCATCCCGAACAAGGTGGTTGGGATCACACAACCTTGTCGGCGCGTCTCGCTCAACCATGGTTTGATGCAAAGGGTTTTGTGTTGCACGAAATCGACAACCAACTCGCCGGATTTTGCTGGACGAAAGTTCATACCGACACCGATCCGGTACTTGGTGAGATTTATGTGATTGCCGTTGATCCCCTATTTCATGGTCATGGCCTCGGCAAGTCAATGGTTGTCTCAGGGCTTGTCAATATGAGCAACCGCGGAATCAAAGATGCCATGTTGTACGTCGACCCCGATAACTCGGCAGCAATGGCCTTGTATGAAGGACTCGGTTTTCGTGTTCACCGCACCGATCGCGCATTCGTTGGCGATATCGCGCCCATTACTTCAACTTCTGAAAGCGAGCAGTCATGACCGCGACCGAAAATCTTCCGCTCTGGAGCGTCGCCGATGTTCACGAATCACTAACGAGTCGCTCATTTGTTGACTCGCTTGAACGAGTCAAGTCCGACGTTGGTCGTCTTGAAGCCCTCTACGACGAACTCGGCATTCGTGCCCTACCCGATGGCGTGTCGCCAACCGTTGACAGCGAAACTGGTAATCGTCTCGACCGAGCCATTCGTGATTTCAATGCGGTCGTTGCACAAACCGAAATCCTTGAGGCATACGTGTACGCAACAGTCGCAACAAACACGCGCGACGAAACTGCTCAAGCATTGCTTTCCGAAATTGAAGTTGCGGGTTCGCGCATCACTCCTCTACTCGCACGTCTTGCCGACTTCGTGTGCGATCACAACGTTGATGCTTTATCTGCAGTCAGCAGCGAAGCACGCGATCACCTCGGACCTTTACTTCAACTTGCTGAACGTTCAGAACACCAAATGGATGAATCTGAAGAAGGCTTGTATGCCGAACTCTCGACAACTGGTTCTTCGGCATGGGGCCGTTTGCAAAGTGACGTCACCTCGCAACTCACTGTTGATGTTCAACTTCCAACCGGTACCAAGCGCATGCCGATGCCTGCAGTGCGCGGCCTCGCCACCGAGGCCGATGTCGCAGTTCGCAAAGCGGCCTATGACGCCGAAATGATTGCCTGGCCAACCGTCGCCACTGCGTGTGCCGCAGCCATGAACGCCATCAAAGGTGAAGCCAACACCATCAATCGTCGCCGTCGCTGGGATTCACCCCTTGATGCTTCGCTGTATGGCAACAGCGTCAGCCGCGCCACGTTTGTCGCGATGCAGTCGGCCATCATTGCCTCACTCCCCGACTTCCGTTCGTGGATGCGTACCAAGGCTCGCTTACACGGACACAGCGGAGCTTTACCATGGTGGGACCTGATGGCGCCACTACCTGTTGCCGGCGGATCAATCACTTGGGATGAATCAATTCATTTAGTCCGCAATGCGTTTTCCTCGTTCAGCCCCAACTTGGCTGGTCTCGTTGATCGCGCTATCAACGAATCGTGGCTTGATGTGCCGTCACGTGAAGGAAAAGTTGGTGGCGCGTTCTGCATGCCGTTCGTTGATGATCGCTCATTGGTGTTGCTGAACTGGAGCGGTTCAGTTGAATCGGCTCAAACAACTGCCCACGAACTGGGTCACGCGTATCACAACACCCAACTGGCTGGTCGCACACCTTTACAAAAGCGGCTACCGATGGCGCTTGCCGAAACCGCCAGCATCTTCTGCGAAACGCTCGTCGTTGAAGCAGGCCTCGCAACTCTGCAAGGCAAAGAACGCCTCGCACTTCTAGACGTCGATCTACAAGGCGCCAACCAAGTGGTCGTTGATATTCATAGTCGTTTCTTGTTTGAAACAGAAGTTTTCGCTCGTCGTCAACGTCGCACCCTTGGCGTCAACGAACTCAACGAGATCATGCTGCAGTCACAAGCCGATGCTTACGGTGACGGACTTGATCAAACAACCGCCCATCCACATATGTGGGTGTTGAAGGGTCACTACTACGGCAGCCACTTCTACAACTGGCCATACACCTATGGCTTGTTGTTTGGTCTCGGTTTGTTTGCGCAATATCATGCCGATCCCGATCGCTTCCGTGGCGGTTACGACGATCTACTCAGTCGCGCTGGCATGGCTACAGCCGAAGAACTTGGTTCGGCATTTGGCATCGACGTCACGAGCGAAGCTTTCTGGACAGCCAGCCTTGATGTGTTACGAGCACGTATGGCCGAATACTCCAAACTTGCCGAAACCCTCTAGACACCACCACTTCGACTCCATTATCTGACAGGCTGACATTGTGATTACCCGTTATGGCGCTTCGCGCGACGAACTTCAAAACCTTATGCTGAACGAACCGCGCTATCGCGTCGATCAGGTCTGGAAGGGTTTGTATACCGAACTCAACTCGCCCGAAGACATGACTGCGCTTCCCAAAGCGTTGCGCGCTCAACTCGTTGACTTGTTGCCCAACTCGTTGACCTTGGTTGAAGAAGTCATTTCTGATGACGACACCACAATTAAGTTTCTGTGGCAGCTTGATGGCGGAAGCCGCATCGAAACAGTGCTCATGATCTACCCCGATCGCGCCACAGTGTGCGTGAGTACACAAGCAGGTTGTGCAATGGCCTGTGGTTTTTGTGCAACAGGTCAGGCTGGCTTCACTCGCCACCTCACTGCCGGCGAAATCATCGAGCAAGTTGTGCGCGCTTCGCAGCGCGCCAAAGGCATGGATCGTCGCGTGAGCAACGTGGTGTACATGGGCATGGGCGAACCGCTCGCCAACGAAGAGCCCGTCTGGGAATCGATTGTGCGTCTTCACGAAGATGTTGGTTTGTCGGCCCGCCACCTCACCGTCAGCACCGTCGGCATCATTCCGGGAATCAATCGCTTGGCATCGCGTCCACTACCCGTCAACTTGGCAGTCAGCTTGCACGCCGCCAACGACAACTTGCGTGACGCCTTAGTTCCGATCAACCGCCGCTACCCCATCAAGGCTTTGCTGGAAGCCTGTAACGGTTTCCTTGAATCAAAGAATCGTCGCCTCACCTTTGAATGGGCCTTAATTGACGGAGTCAACGATCGCCCGAGCGACGCCATTGAACTCGCACAAATTTGCCGCTCATTCCGCGTGCCCGCTCACGTCAACTTGATTCCACTCAACCCCACGCCGGGCTACGAAGTTCGTGGATCAAGCCGCAATCAGGTTCAGGCTTTCTGCGATCAGTTGGTGGGCATGGGAGCCAACGCGACCATTCGCCGTAATCGTGGCACCGATATTGCTGCGGCGTGCGGTCAATTGGCTGCCGGCCAACCAGTACAAATCAGTCGCTCGAAGTAGGCAGGGCATACGACGGATTGGCGACTGCCAATTTGTCGAGCACGCTTGCTCGCACCAGATCAACCACTTCTTGGAAACGGTCGTCAAGATCGCCGTTGCGAATCGCAGTTGCAAGTTCGGCATCATCTTTCATGCCTAAAACTGCAAGGCGCGCCGCATGATCAAGAGCTTGCTGTTTACCAACCGCCAGTTCGCGTTCGACCATCGCCAAAACATTGATGGCGACACGTGAATGAAATTGCACGCGGCCAGTCGTTGATGTCAATACATCTTTCTCTAACCACTCGCGCACTGACTCGATGAGTTGGGCAGCAGTTGGAACATCGTGAGGCATCGCCATCTTCTTCACCACTTCCCATCAAGTGCCACAAACAAGTCATACTCGTTTTCGCACACGCGTCGACCAATTGCCGCCAATTCATGGCTGCGGCTCATACCCAAAACATGTGAACTGGTTTGAATCATGCACATAATTCCCCACTTCAGCGTGCCTAAGACTTCCCACCAGCGCACAACTTCGCGGTCAACCTTGAGTCCACTCGCCTTTTCATATTCAGAGATCAAAGTGTCGTAGTCGCCCAAGCCAGCAACGGGTTGTGATGCGCCGAAGCGCCAGGCCCGCACACACAACCAACCCAAATCTTCAATGGGGTCACCGATATGAGCGAGCTCCCAATCAAGAACTGCCCGTAATCCATCTGGGCCAACCATCAAATTTCCTAAACGAAAGTCGCCATGAACCAAGGCCGTGCGCGTTGAAGTTGGACGGTTGCGTTCAAGCCAACGAAAAGCTAATTCAAACGTTGGATGCGCTTGACCTAATGCACTATTGAGATTGTCGAGCGTCTCGCGATACTGCTGAACCTGATCAATGCTCGGCAACCCTGTAATTATTGACGCATCTATTGAGTGCAAGGCCGCCAATGCATGCGCCGACTGCGCGACCAACTTGGTTCGGGCATCGCCAAATTGTTCATCACGCAAAATCTTGCGGGCGATTGTTTCGCCTTCGATGTGCGACAAGATCATGAATGCAGGACCGATGTCCCCCGAGCCACTCGCGATCAATTCGGGCACAGGAACTCCGGCGTTGTATGCGGCTTGCACTACACGAGCCTCAACACCCATATCGCGAATGTCGCCTTTGCGCTGACGCTGCAAGATCAATGGGCGGTCATCAGCCTTAAAGCTCCACGTTTCGCGCGAGGCCCCACCACTCAGCCGAGCCAGATCGGTGACCACCTTGGCGCCAAGTTCACTACGCAACGCCTCACTCAATTGTTCAAGAGGCGAAACCGTTGCTGTCACGCCTCTATGTTCGCGCACCCAGCCCCATTTTCGACAAGGCAAGGGCTTCTTCAGTGCCCCATCACGCATCTTTCACCGATCCTCGTAGCCTTGCACCGTGGTCGCCGCCCTCGAACTCAACAAAATCAGTTTCGTTCGTGACAGTCGCACCATTTTGGACTCGGTGTCGCTCACGGTTGAAGCAGATCAGCGGTGGTTGGTCCTTGGTGCCAATGGTTCGGGCAAAACCACCTTGGTGCGCATTGCCGCCATGTACGAGCACCCCACCTACGGTTCGGTTTCGGTATTGGGGCAAACCCTCGGCACCACCGATGTGCGCACCCTGCGCCAGCGCATTGGTTATGTGTCAGCATCATTTGCCAGCGAACTGCGTCCTGCACTGATTGCTCTTGATGTGGTCATGACTGCCAAGAACGCTGCTCTCGAAACTTGGTGGCACCAATACGACGACGCCGATGCTCAACAGGCTCAGCATTGTCTTGACCGCATGCGTATCGGACACCTAGCTCACCGCACTTTTGGAACCTTGTCGTCGGGCGAACAGCAACGTGTGCTTTTAGCGCGTTCGCTCATGAATAACCCAAACATCGTGTTGATGGACGAGCCCAGTGCTCGACTCGACCTTGGTGGTCGCGAACAATTAGTTGAAGCATTAAGCGAATTGACTCTTGATGCCAATGCCGCACCACTTGTTCTAGTAACTCACCATGTTGACGAGATTCCACCGGGCATGACTCATGTTCTGTTTCTCAAAGATGGCAAAGCCATGACTCGCGGGCCGCTCAACGAATGCTTTACCGCCGAAAACTTGTCGGAGTGTTTTTCAATGTCGCTGCATCTTCAGCAACGCGACAACGGCCGCTACAGCGCGTGGGCCAGGTAATTCTGATTACCGAGCAACTAAGTCTCGAAGCCGTTGTTTACTGGCCTCAATTTCGTCATGCAAGGCCCGCTCAACAACGTTTGAAAACAATCGACCGCCGTAGTGCAAAGTCATGTTCAGCGTGGACGCCGAACCCACTTCAGTGACCTGGGCGTCAAGCACCCAATCGCTATGCGATCGCCCATCATTTTCTTGACGCACAAAACGGATGTGATGTGGCTCTTGGGTTTCGACCTGAATCATGCGGAGGCGCTTTGAGCGAGCAAATGGTCCGATCTTCCCGCGCAATTCGACCTGCCACACACCCTCGCCCTCAGAAACGACTGCGTGAACTAACCCCATCCAAGCCGGGTACTGAGCAAGATCGTCAATGAATGGAAGGATTTTTGCGGCCAAGCACGGCAGTTCAACATCAACCCGGATATCCATGATTGGTCGCTATCTCACTGATCGCGACGGCCGTTGTGACGCGACCTAAACGCGTCACGCAACATCGAACCGGTGGCATCAAGCATTCCACCAAGGTCATCATCGGGATCAAAGTGCGGAGCCCAACGGGTGTCGACGTCTTGTCGAATCAAAAGTTCGGTTGAGTCATCTTGCGTGGGAAGAATTTCAATGACTTCTTCTTCAACAACTATTTCTTCGCGTACCACCTCAACCACTTGCTCTTCAACGAACACAGGCACAGTTTCCACAACGGGTTCATTGACGACGACAGAAACTTCGACGACCGAAACTTCAGCAACTGAAACTTCAACAACAGGAGTTTCAACAACAGGCTCGTCCAGTTCGGCAAACAAACTCGGACGTGGAATATCAGCCGGTCGTGGTCGCCTTGCCGATCCGGTGACATCACGTTTCGTTGCCCCAGTGACATCACGTTTGATTGAGCCAGTTGAATCAGCTTTGGGTCGAACGGTTTCAGTGGTCGGTTCGGGGACAGCACTTAAGTTGCCACGATCACGCGTCTTAAACAATCGCGGAATCGCCTCACGCCGATCTTCAAACGACCAACCGCGTGGAGCCGACAACGACTCAGAATGCTTCTGACACACCACTCCGCGAGCACCCGGTGGCGGCACTTCGTCAATGCGCTCGGGTGACCAGTGATCGACCCATAAACCTGCTTCGGTGCCGCTTGGAGCTAAGCCGTAGATGACAGCAACAGGCTGTCCACATCCAGGCTTTTCACACAGTCGACGCACACACTCAAATTAGCCCGTCGAGCCACCTGAAACAGGGACAAACAAAAGTCCCCAACCTGACTGATGATGCGACACCGCGCATCATCAGTCATTAGAGGTTCAACGGGGATTGCGGCGACGTGTCACCAACACCGTTCCGAGAATCAACGCGAAAATCCCAACGATCAGCCATCCGTCTGACTGCGACCCCGTACTTGGTAACACCAGAGGCGACATGACCGTCGTCGTCGTGACTGGCGCGATCGTCGTCGTGACTGGCGCGATCGTCGTGGTCGCCGATGCGATGGAGGTGGTGGTTGTCGTCAACTCAACCCCTTCGTACACCTGCACCTGACCAGCATTACTGTCGTTCATGGCTCCAATAGTCACACGCGAACCATCCGCCGACATCGCAACCGACCGACCAAAACCGCGGAGACCAGCCTCACCATCAATATCGGCACCCGTCTGGGTCCATACACCATTGGTGAACGTGAACACCCGAACCTGACCTCGTAAAACGCCAAAATTTCCGCCGCCATCGTTGTTAAGGGCTCCAATAGCCACACGCGAACCATCCGCCGACAATGCAACCGAACCACCCGCATTGTCCGTGGCGCCTTCTCCGTCGATATCGGCACCTGTCTGCGTCCACACACCATTGACCAACGTGTACACCCGCACCTGACCAGCGTCACTACCGTTGCCATCATTAAATCGGGAGCCAATGGCGACACGAGAACCATCCGCCGACATCGCAACCGACCAACCCGCATTGTCGCCAGCGGCTTCACCATCAATATCGGCACCCGTCTGTGTCCACACACCATTGATCAACGTGTACACCCGCACCTGACCAGCGTCACCGCCGCTGCCATCGTTGTTAATGGCGCCAATAGCCACACGCGAACCATCCGCCGACATTGCAACCGAATAACCCGCATTGTCGCGGGCGGCTTCACCATCAATATCGGCACCCGTCTGCGTCCACACACCATTGACCAACGTGTACACCCGCACCTGACCAGCACTACTGCCGTTGCCATCATTAGATCGCGCTCCAATAG
>Ga0214919_10003467_pt1 | contig 23790 bp, 28 predicted proteins | sample LL1503_MetaG_FD_177994 | JGI IMG/M metagenome (GOLD analysis project Ga0214919, IMG submission 177994) | Freshwater microbial communities from Lake Lanier, Atlanta, Georgia, United States - LL-1503 | ecosystem: Environmental > Aquatic > Freshwater > Lake | place: USA: Georgia | collected... | reverse complement strand
CCCACCCATACTTATCTGCAACTTCAATGGTTCCACCTTGTACATCTTTAATATCACCTAAGTTCTCTAACTTATATGTATTAACATCTAACGATGTATAAAATTGTTCTGATTTATAAAAACTATTGTCACGTTTCATTTTGATAAAATTCATCATGAAATCAGACATGTCTGCATTTTTATTACCGTGGAAATATAAAATTTGATTTTTATCTTTAGGTATTGCCTGATATCCAAATATTCTATTAAAATTCTGTGGACCTTCCTCATTCCAAAACTTTAAAAAATGATGTTGGGTATCATCTGTCATTCCATCATCACCATCATAGGATGATGTGTCAAAGTTCGATAGTGGTAAATGTTTTTTAAAATTATACTTCCATCTCATCACATTATCAATACCCTCATCATTCCATAGGTATAGTCGTTTGTAATCTTTACCTCCGTCTTTCATTACTTTCACGTAATGACTTATAATTTCCTCAAACCACCATTTACATTCTTTATTATAAACATACATACAAACATGCATATATGGTTGTTGTTTTTCTACCCCCCAATCATTTGCAACTTGTTCGTTAAATAGTTGTGAATTTTTCCCATCATCATACCAACCGAAAAATTCTTCTTGTACGTGTATATCGGATATTGGATAATTTTCAATTTCTGAGAAATATTTTTTAATTTCATCAACGTTATAGTTTACAACAACATCACCATCCATCCAAACGTAGTTATCAAACCCTTCATTAACCGATTCAATACAGGCTATTTGTTTCCAATACCACTTATCGTGTTCTGATATCTTTTGTGTTGTAATAGTTCTTTTAATAATATTTGGATAATCAAACGGAACCTCACAATCAATACCATAAACAATAATCTTACGTTTAGAAAATTCTAATAATGATTGAACTAACTTTTCAATCACAGGCATATAACCAATGTTGCCTGTTGTTATGAAAGCAAAATCATCAAATTTATTTTCAAGAATTTTACTTGCACCTTTCGCTATTGTGTCCCAATTAAAATCTTTGTGTATTCTTTCAGAGTCACTTTTTGCGGTAATCCACATTGCGGTGTCATAATCGTATGCTTGACGCATTTTGAATCTCAAATCTTGCCAATCAGGTTCACAATATTCACCAGGGAAATCTTTGTGTTCGTGATTAGCGGGTGTTAATCCTTTAATTGAAACAGGAACCCCTTTATCTAATGTAAATTGTAATTGCCCACCCCAATTTGAATATAATGATGGTGTTCCACAAGCCATGGCCTCAATCAATGGCAAATTCCAACCCTCACTTCTTGCACAAGAAATGAAAGCATGTGCTGTTTGTAAATAATTAACGTATTCATCTTGTGATGGGAACTTAACAAACTTAATGTTCTTGGTGTCGATACCGTAATGTTTAATTCTTTCCTCAGTGGTCTTAAGACCATCCGACGGATACGGGTTTTCAACTGATGCGATTAACTCAATATCATCTTGGTCTTTGAACTCTTCCGCAAATGCTTGTAATATTTCGGTTGTACCTTTTCTCCATTCCCATCTACCAAACAATACAAATCTTTTTTTATCTCTTTTCGGAAATTTAGTTAACGGTTTAAATGTGTTCACGTCAACCCCCTCAGGAACGATTGATATTTTATGTGATGGGTAACCCTGTTCAACTAAACAATCAAACTGCCATTGAGTTGGTACCCATACTTCATCAAAATAATGTAATCTTTGAAAGAAATCATCTGGATAACGTGTTGATTCCCAAACATTATATGCTATTTTATATCCCTCATAATTTTCATAGAAATAATAGTTATTGGTGTCAACCAGAACAATATGAACATCTGGTTTGTAACCACCATCATACCCGTAAATGGGGTAATCTGACCTACTACCGTCCGAATTGTTAAGGGTCTGAAGGATTAACATATCCTTCATCTCGGTGGTCATATAGGTCTCATTATCGTGCGGGGTGTTATTCATCCCTTTCCAACCTTTACCTACCGTTGAATTTCTAACCTTTACTGTGTGGTATTTGTTCAGAGCACAAAAAAAGGACTTTGCGTGATTAGCATATCCTGTTACTCCAATAAAACATGTGTGAGCTAATATTTTCATATACCATAATATAATGAAAATAAGTTAAAATGTCAAATCAAATTTTGTTTATTTTTTGATAAACCATTTAAGTAATTTGAGAAGTTTTTATTTATGAAATCATGTAATTTATTTGCATAACTTTTATTTTGTTTTGGACCAGCATGACCTCCTTCAACACCCTTATCGATAAAAATTTGATATTGACCATCAAATCTATTAGGTTCTTTAAATTCACTTGGTATACCAAAAGCCCCATTCCAAATCCAATTACAATTTTTAGATTCTAAGAATAATTTTACTAATTGGTGATTTTTATACCAATTAATTAAATCTTCATTATCATTTTGTAATTCAGTTAAATAACTTTGTATTTGTTTACCGTATTCAGTCTCATCCATATATCCCCATGAATGGGTTGGGATAAATGGTTCTATATTACCATCTTTTGTATATATTTCTCTTCTTAATGGTGATGAGTACATAACTAATACTAAATCTGGTTTTATTACATCGTAATATGTTAATAGACATCTAACAATAAAATCGTTACTTCTACCACCCGTACCAAAATTCATATTAACACCATTAGGTATGAGATTTGTAAATTGCGTTGGCCAAGTATCGTTGTAATTGACTCCAACACCTTCGGTATGTGAACAACCCAATGACATCACTTTAAACCCCTCTTTTTTTAAACTATCTCCTCTAAATCCTAATTCATTGTATGTATATGTACACAACCCTGTGTTATCGGAACCAGATGTTTTATATGTTTTTCCCTTTCTTCCATTCAAATTAAATTTAAATGAAGATATTTCAAATCCATCCAACGTCCAATATCTTAATGGGTTCATATTTTTATAATTATACTAATTTGTTAAAACTAAATTTTGTGTTATTGTTTTTTAAAGGTACCATATTTTTATTTTTTATAAAGTATGAATAAGGTTTCCAATCATTTCCCTTTTGAATATATTGTAATTCTGCGTTCCATCTATTTCTGTCGACCCCATTAATGTTTATAGTTTTAGCATATTCACCAGTCATCCACCAAAAATTACCGGAATAAATTACATTTTTGGAATTTTTTAGGGTTTCTAATAAAACACCATACGTATTATATGATTCACTTTTTAAAACTTCAAATACGTTTTTTACATGTTCAATATTGAATGATTGCATTACATTTCTCCACCTTTCACTTTCTAAATAATCAATGGTGTTTTGTTTAGATGCCCCTTTAGTATGTAGGTAAAAAATTAAATCATTGTCATCAAATGTTGGTTTATGTGTTTCTATTAAGTCTAAAGTTACAAACTCATTACACTCATTTTTAACATCACAAACAACTATTTTATTTGATTTATTGTACTTGTTTATTAATTTATTAATACTATCTATCGGTATGTTTTCTTCTGATAAACATATCCCAATGTTTATTATATTTTCAAAATTAAAATGAGTTTTTATTAAAGAAAGTTGTTCTTCTATAATAGACTCAACCCCATCAATTGCGTAAATATGGTAATATATTCTTATCATATTAATTTATCAATTTTTACTTCTAAATGCTCATTTTGTAAAAACCAAAGTAATGAGTATCTCTCTCCGTTTAAAATAGGTGTTATTTCATGATTAATTTTTACATCAAATATGTAGGTGTTCCCAATAACTTTATTTAATATAATTTCATTTGGGTTGTATAATTTAAAATCACCTCCTTCAAAATCATTGTTTAACAAAACACCCACTGAAGATAATCTATTTTCTATAATATCATTGTGTCTTCCAAACCAATCACCTTTTATGAATTTATGAAAATGAATAACTTCTTTATTTTTTTTTATTTGTATGTTTAATTCTTCTTCAAAAAATGTTTTAAGTTTATCAAATAACCATTTAGTATCTAATGAATAATTAATTGGTTGTGAATTATATTTTCTATCATCCATTACCCAATTTGTAATATAGGTGTCGTTATATGATATTATAGATTGACACTCCTCTTTACTAAATAAGATTTTTTCTTTTAATATCATATGTTAAGGTATATATATCTTTTCTATATTTTTTGTCATAATCAATCATATCCAAATGTATTGGGTTTTCAATGTTTAAATAACTAATAACGCTATTAACATCTGTTTTATTAATATACATATTTTCATACGTTATGTGAAATCCATTTATTTTTTTTAAACTATTTTTCATAACATCGTACCTATGTGACATATTGGTTATTTCAAATTTATGTTCTAAAATCCAATCGGATGAAACCGTATATGCATCGTGCCAAATGTTAGTATTATTTGCCATAATAAAACTTATTGATGTATCGATAGTATTTTCTCTATTTAAACAAATAACTTTATCAAATTTATTTATAATTTCATTTGATGGTATATATTCCTCTACAACTATTTTTTTAATTATATTTGTTTTTTTAAATATAGATTCAAATGTAGTTTTATCATATGGAGTTTCATCTAATTCAATATCTAATTCTTTTGATATCCATTTACATAATGTAGTAGAACCACATCTTGTATGTGACAATATTAAAATTTTCATTTAAATTAAAGTTTTATTTGTAGTATCAATGAACTCATATAAATTATGAAAAAGGTATTTATTTTTCCATATCTTATTAAATTCTTTTTTAAATAGTTGATGTTCAGGATGTTCCTTATCCCATACTTGTTTTAATTTAAATTCACCTTCCGAAAATGTTCCCCAATTAGTTATTTTACCAAAAAACACATTTACCTTTTTGCCGAATATGGAATACATTAAATTATAAAATATTTCCATTTCCATATAGTTGGAATCTTGAACAACAAATGATGTTTTTACATTCATACGTGGTAAAGTACTGATAAATTTTAAATTAGAAAGTAAATTTTCCCAATTTCCCCCTATTCTCGTTTTATTTTCGTAAGTGTCTTTAGTACCTGCATCGATACTGATTTCACAAGTATGAACGTATTTATGTACGTTCGGCATACTATCCCACATTTCTTTATTCCACATTGATGCGTTGGTATGAAAATGTATTGATGCTAAATTTGGGTATTTTTTAGGATTAAAATTTCTTAAGTAATTTCTAAACCCAACGGAAACAAATGGATCTCCTGAACCGGTTATGTATAAAGTTCTAACATGTTTTGAATAATATTTATCAATATCTTCAATAGTTTTTTCAACACGTTTTATACCTTCACTATTTTCAACAATTAAATCAACTCTACATGAAGGACATTTGTAATTACAAGTCCTATCAAAATTCATTACCAAATAATCGGGTGTATTATTTATTACAATCGGACTATTAATATTTGAATCTGATTTTAGTCTGACTGGACCAGATGTCACACCATAGTTTATTAATTTACTTAAATAAGGACAAAGCTCTTTATTACAATACTTAAATGAACCATCTAATATAGAATTTCTAATATCAATAATTGGTTCACTATTGTAAACATCTTTTAGAGGAATTTCACCAAGTTCTACTTTATTGGGTAACCATGATGGACAACAAACAAAACAAACATTGTTGTGTACTTCTAATGAGGTAAATGGTACGTTACATGTATAATTTTTTAAATCTACCATATTTTATTATTATTTAATATTTTTTTTACATTTTCAATTACTACTTCACCACTTATCGATTTTGAACACTCAAATCTATTTTCGGTGCCAGCATGAACAGGACACCAATACCAATTGTTATGGTCAAAATCATATTTTGACCAACAACTATTACATACATTTTTATTGATTATTCTTGTTACACCATCAGTAGGTTCTAAATCAACATCAGTGAATCCTGAAATAATTATTGTGGGGGTTCCTGCCGCCCAAGATAACCAACTTAAACCACTACTAATACCAATAAATAATTCAGATTCTTGTAAAACCTCAATTAATTTGATTAACGGTCCGTTTGGTTGTTTAGTTATGCCACTAGGTAATTTATTACCCATATAACCATCTTCTTCATATGATAACACTCTAACCTCATATCCTTCCGTATTTAAAAAATCCACGACCTCTTGCCAACCTGTTGGATTATTCCAATATTTACATTGTGCCTTTCCGTGAAATCCAATTGTAACTAATTTTCTTTTGGTTGTTCCTAATTCCTCTAATCTTGGTTTTAGTTCTTCATATTTAATTCCTAAAATATCTGAACCGACTTTCATCAACGGTAAATCTTTAGGATTAATTCGGTGTCTATTTATATCTATTTTACCATCAATAGTATACCAAAATCCTAATTTATATAAAGCATATACATCAGGTTTATTTGAGTTAGGTAAAGTAAAATTAATATTAGAATATTGTTTTTCAAAAATCTCATTGTAATATGTGGAACAAGTTACCTCACAATTTTTTTCTATTCTAAATTTTTCCACATATTCAATCCAAGCTAAAGTGTCCCCTAATCCTTTTGATTCTAAATCAATATGAACTATTTTTTTATTTAAATCAAAAACATATTCATAATAAAAATCATTATCCAATCCTTTTATTTTAATTAACCAATTAACAAAATATTTTTTGGCACATCTAACCCATTTATTACTTATTAAATCTAAATTAAAAACAATTTTATTTGTGTCTCTATCAATAAATTCAACATTATAATGTAATGTGGTATCTTCTATTATTTCAACAAAAGGTCCATCTATAAAGTTTATATTAACTTTTTTATTCAATTGTAACTATTTTAAGTTAAACTTTTTTGTTCTTTAAAAATACTATTATTTAAATTTAAACTTTTAAATGAACTTGCTAATACAATTCTTTCCATTTTTGATTTTGTGTTTGGTTTTGCGGTGTGAGCCAATGATGCTGGAAAAAGTAACATATCTCCCTCATTTGGTAAAATTTTATACTCAATGTTATCTTTTGTTTTAAAAAATAAATATCCATCATCACCTTCTAAATTATCTGGCATTTGTATATAAAAAGTATATGTCCATTCTACATTTTTTAAATTAGTTCCATTAGGTGAATTATGTGTATGATACCCATCATATATATTTTTATTATCACTTTTATATAACCAAGTGTCGTGATAATATGGTTTATTTATATTACATTTTAATTCCTCACCTAATATTTTCAATCCAACTTCCCTTATTCTATCAATTTCATCAGCATTAATTATTAATGAAGATTGAATGCCAGGAGTTTCTTGTGTTGATTCAGCTGTAAGCGCATTAGCATCAAAATTTAATTTAGCCTCCTTCAATATTTGTTCTTTATTATATTCAATTTTAATGCTATAAATTGATATTTTATCTGTTATTTTTATTTCCTTCATAATAAACTAATTTAAAGTAATGTTTTTTTAGGTGTTTTAAGTTTTAGATTATATACTAAAGAATATCTATAATTTGGAAATATTGAGCTGGGTACTCTACCTGTATGTGGAATATTGGCATCAAATAAAACTAATCTTCCGGGTTTTGGTAATATACTTTTTATTATTTCCGCGTCACTTGATTTCTTATCAAAAAATACAGTTTCAGAACCCCAATTTGCATCCCAATTATCATTACCATATATCAACGCAGTAATATTATTAAATCCATTGATTACTCCATCATCATGAATTGAAAGTACATCTGAATATTTATAAGCATTTATCATATTTCTATAACATTCATATTGATTATTTAATATTGGTAAATTAAGTATTTTACCTAAAATTTCACTAAAAAAATTAATGTCTTTATCTTCCTTCTTAATTTGTTTTGATAATGACCATCTCCTATCATTTCTATTACTTGTGTGATCTTCAATTCCAATCAAATATAAATCAGATGACCATAATATATCATATAATTTATCAATTTCCGTTTTATTTAAAAATTCATCGATAATTTCTATCATATTAATGAGCTTATTTTTTTAGGTAAATATTTTTTTAAAATATCATTATTCATTTAAATCAGTTGATTTCTTTTTTCAAATTTTTTTTCAAACTTTTCCCAAACAAAAGATTTTAACTCATCATTTATTATTATTTTATTTAATCTCTTTGATGATTTATTTTTATTTGTTATAACTAATCTTTCACCAAATCTATCTTCAATAAAATCAATAAATTTATCCAATTCTTTAATATCAAATTCATATGTACATTTTCTATTACTTTTCCAATTATTTTCCGAAATTAACGTACATACTATAGCTATCAGTTCCAAATAATTTGGTGCTTCGGATATGTTTTCTTCTTTATTTTTAAGGAAACTTAAAAAACATTTTTTATTACCCTCTATTGTTTCAAAATGTAAATTATTAATAAAATCATCATCAAATATGTTATAAATAAATTCATTATTTACATCTTCCCATTTACATATTGGTTCAAACTTAGAGTCATATTCAATAATATCCCAAATAAAATTCATTGCACTTAACCATTTATCAAACCAATTTCTAGTGATACATACAGTTTCTTTATTACCAAAATAATCTAAAAGTCCTTTTAACGGTATATGAATATGTTTATCTTTATTAAAATATTCATTAAATTTTCTTAGTTTTAAATTTGAATTCAATAATGCCTCTTCAATTGAATAACTAGCGGTTTTAGTTGTCATAACCCAAATAAGGTCGTCATTTATTAAATAAGACATAATTACAATATTGTTTTATTGTTTTTAGGGTTTTGAATTTTTCCCGTTTGAATAAGGTATTCTGATTCAATTTCTTTCCATTTACTTAATGGACATGAACCATTTTTATCTAAAAATGTTTTTTTAGTATAAACTTTTGCTTTTAGGGGACATCCACACGCACCACATTTTAACATCCAATTTGTTCCATTAATTATTTCCTGCTTTTTAGGGCATGAAAAACAAACTTCTAAACGTTTATCGGCTAATTTTTTTTGTTCATCTGTATGTACAATTGTATTAAACCAAGCTGTTGCGATTTCTTTAAAATCTAATTTCATATTATATTATAATAATGTTTTATTTCCTTTATTGTATTCAAATCCAATATTACCCGCCAAAACAATCCTATCCTTAGTTGAATTTAAAGCAACGTTTGGTCCATGTGGTAAATCTCCAACCATTATGATTAAATCATCTTCTTCTGGTAATATATTGAACATTTTTTTATTTTCTCCTTCGATAAATAATACACCGTCATCATTTATTAAATTATCTGGCATTTGAATGTAATATACAAAAGTATAATCAGGTATAAAAAATCCATGTATTTTACTTATTATATCATGTTGATGCATTTTTACAATTCCTTCAGATAAACCTGGTTGTTTTGGTTCTTTAGCCCTAATTACATTAACCCAAGATTCCAATAATACATTGTTAAATTTTTTTGTATATAATTCCTTACATTTATCTATAGATAAATTTACAATATCATCCAATTTATTTTTGTTTTTTGTAAATTCATAGTTATAATTGTCATTTTTAGGATTATATTGATTTTTTTCTTCTATTTTTAACCATTCATTTAACATGTCATTTTTATATTCTAAAAAATTTAACTTTGTTTTCCAAATAAAAGTAGTATCATCAAAATATATTTTTTTCATATTATAGTAGTGTTTTTTTATAATTTTTTTTATCTACTAGTCTTACCCAATTAACTAACGTATATCTAACTCCACTTTTTACCGGTTGTACTTTATGTTCAATATTTGATAAAAATAGGATTAAATTACCCGTTCCTTTATCAACCATTAATGGTTCATTTTCCGCATTTTTTATTTGTAAATTACCATCCTCATATTCATCATTTAATTGTATAACCAATGAACAATATCTATCACAACTTGTTATTTTCTCACCATATTGATCCTTGTGCCAATCAAAGTGATCTCCTATATTATATTCTGTAAATTGAAATTCGCTATGTTCATAATCTAAATCAAATCCTTTCACACTAATGTGTTGGTTCAATAATTTACTAATTTTTTCTAATAAAAATGAAAATTTTTTATAATATGGATAATAAACTTGATTGGACTTTCTTAAATTATGGTTAGTAACTTCTATGTAATTATCAATAACCTCAGATGGTTTTAATTTTAAATTTTCTAATGTAAAATTTAATATAGTATCACATTCATCTTTTGTTAAAAAATTAGGTTCAATTGTGTATGTAAATGCCATAACTTATTTTTATTTTATAATAATGATTTTATTTTTTTAATGGTATAGTTAACAGGTTTCCAATGTAAAAAAAATTGTAATACTCTTTCATTTTCATTACAAATTAATTTATCTCTCCAATGTGGAATTTTATCGGCATCAAATAGCAATATTCCGTCTCCAACTTCTGTGTTGAAGCAATAGTCTTTGTTGTCTATTTCAGCACAAAGAAACCATTCTTTATTTATTGTTGATTCTAAACATATTGATATTGTAACACTAATATCCGTTCTATCTATATGTTTTCGTAAAAAGTCATTATTTTTATATTCTCTAATCCAAGTGTTAACATTTATTAAATCATCAATATCGGAATTAATATCTAATATTGATGATTTAAATTTATCTAAGTATGTGTTGAAGATGTGCGATGGTTCAAAGTCGTATGTATTACCAGTATCGACTTTTTTATCTCTAGAAGCGTTAATCTTTTTATCAATTTCAAATTGTTTTGTAAGATTATCACATTCCTCTTTTGTTAATATACCTTTTATAAGGTGTATCATATAACCAATTTTAAACGATTAGTAAATCGTTATGAGTTTGCAATTACTATTAAATTACCAATTGTTGTCATTGTTGTATTTAAAGTATTAATGTCTGTATTTGATATAATGTTTGCCATTTTATTTTTCTTTTTTTTATTTTTATTTTTATTTTAAATTAATATTAACATACATATGGACTACATACTGTCCACTGACAATACCTAGCATTTTTAGGACAACTTGAACAACTAGTAGTACAAGGAGGACAAGCATATGGTGGACAATAGATTGTGTTATGTTCTATCGAAACAAACGATGTTACTGATGAATTTGGATTTTTAGTTAAAAACAACATTGCATTTTCTACGCTGATGTACCATCCAGAAAAAACTCTTTTTCTTTGTACATTTGTTGCTACCGTTTTTCTTACAAATGTTATATCGGTATTACTTGTATCTAATAATATAACAATATCACCTGCAATTGTGGTAGCCAATGGTTCAAATTTTACAACACCGGCTCTTTCTATTAAGTATCTAGACCCCATAGTATCTTCCCAAGTATCCCCATCTTCAAATGTTATATCATTTAAAAATGTTAAGACATTTACTTTTCCTTTATGTGTAACAGTATTACTAGAATATGTTGCAGTTGATGTAAGAGCACTATATGAAAGTCCAAATGTTTGTGATATATAACTATCTAAATTTGAACCATTATCATTTGGTATTTCAATTGTTTTAATAACGTCACCAACTTGTAAATCTAATGCCGATTTAAACGAGCCGTCCGCCATTTCAACTAAATCAGTATCTAATAATTTAGGTAGTGTTTGTGTTGCGGCATTTGTGTGATAACTATCTTTAAATTCTTCATTTACTTCAAATGATGTCGAATTATATGTTACATTATCTAATAACATATTTTGATTCAATTTTGTATATTGACCAATTTGAATTGATTCTAAATTTGGTGGAACTAAAATATTTAAACTTCTTATTACGGTTAAATGTCCGTCCCAAGTTTTACCCGTGTTACACAAATATTCCATTAAGAAATATTCTTCAGTAACATTATTTGCAATTACCGTATCTAATTCTAACTGAGTTGATACTTTAAATAATTTTGGATATACAGCTTTATCATATCCTGGATATCTTGATTTTAATATAAAATTTGGGTGACCGTTGTTGTCATTTATTGTAGTTATATTTGATACCACACTATTAATCGCCATATCTTTATATGCAAACTGAGAACCAAATGATGAATTTTTAATTAAATTCATAAAATTTACTTTATCTCTACAATAATGGTCATCAACTAATGCAGTTGTGTCATATGCACTTCTAATAATTAAAATAGAATCTCCGTCCTCAATATAAGGAACGGTAATTGCAGTATCGGTAACCACATGCCACTCATATGTAATTGAATTATCTGTACAATAATCTTTTAATTTTAAATTTAGGGCTCCCAAATCTCCAATGTAATGAATGGTTGTAAAGTTATTAGATTTAACAAATGTATCTAAACTTGATAAATCCAAACAATCAACATCGTCCTCGACTTTTTCCGGTCCATCCCAACCAACCGCAGTGTTTATTTCGATGGGTCTTAAATTACCATCTTTATCGTACATAAAGTCCGAACCTATTAATACTGTTCTCATATTATTTCTTTATTTCTATATAAATACTTATTTTTTATCTTTTAATCCAAATTTTATCCACTTATACCAAATTCTTTCGTGAATATAATATTGTACGGGTTTATAAATCAATTCCACCACTCCAAATGCGGTTCCAACCTTAATTGATCCACTTACCCACCATATTATTAAGAACCCAATAAGAGTACTCACAATACGATATGAGATGGTTTTAGCTATATGTCGTTTACGTTCTACTATCATTTATCATTCATATTAGGATATTCAATAATATCTCCATTTGAGTCGATATATCCGTTTCTGATATTTGTACCACTAATTTTAGCAACATCTGCAGGTGGTTCATGATAAATAACGTCATATCCAACCCCTCTACCATAGTTAATACTCTCAATATCAGGAATAATTGATATATTAATTTTATGTGAATTTTCCCTAAAAAAAGGTTCTTCGGTCAAATCCATCATAACCTGGTGAGCCGTTTTTGGATTGTTTTCATCTGTCTCTACATTTCTAATTGCTACCCATACATTCTTCCCCTTTTCTAATTGTTGGTTAATTAACCATTCGTGACCCTTGTGCCAATTCTGCCAACGTCCCACATACATTGCATATTTTTTACTCATAGTGTTAATTTTTTTAATATTTCATAATAAGAATCCGTTTCAGTTTTATCCGTTGTATCCAAATCTATAAAGTTTTCAGTGGGTGGTTCATAATTCTCCACATGAAACTGATTTCTACCCCTATCTTCTGTCGTATGAATATAAATCTCAACAACCCCTCCCTCTCTTTTCTTAAAGTCCTCTCTTTGGTCTTTATATGGTGAAACTAATGACACCAACACCGTAAATCCCTTTTTATGTAAAAATTGAGCGATGTCTTGTGCTCTTTCAATATTTTTTCTTCTTCCCACCTCAGAATAGTCTTTATTTTGGAAGATATCCCTTAAATTGTCACCATCTATAATGATGGTGTTCTCCTTACCAAAATGGGTTAGAAGATTATTTGCTAAGGTAGTTTTACCTGATGCGGGTTGTCCTGTGAACCAATATATTGACATAATAGTATAACATAAAGAAAATTTCCCAAAAAACCAAATTAATGATTATAAATAAATGGATCTCTTTTACGTAGTTCTTCTAATTTCTTTTTAAATTCCTTTTTTCTTTTCTTGTCGGCAAAGTATTTCTTTACCCAATTGATTAGTTTTTTCATATTTTAATTTGTTTTATATATTACATAATTATTGTCAACAACATTTAAATAAGTTTATTATTAAATTTTACATTATTAATACCGAATTCCGAGAAAATTTTATAAACTCGTTTAATACTTTTAGTATCCATCATTACCTCTAAATTATTTCTAAAAACTTCAGTCATTTCATTTGTCACATTAAAACATTTCTCCTCACCCCAAGTTGAAATTTCTTCCATTAAATCAATAATCATTCCCATACGTTTTGTAAAATCTGTTTCGTTGTCATAACTTTCGTCCCACCATTTACTGAACGTTTGAAATCCATCTTCTTTTAATTTTTTAAGTGAGAATGGGTTACCGATGATAATAAATGGTTGTGCAGAAAAAATTGGTTTGTAAGTTTTTTCCGAAAAAAATACTGAATAATCTTCAATTAACGATTCTGTTACAATATTAACAAAGGTTTTTCTTTGTGCGTTTAAGTTTATCATCGGTAACTTATTCTCTAAATCTGATTCGTCAAATATGTGTGGGATAGTTGAGTCATAATTTTTGTAAAAATTTAAAAGTTTATCTTTACCGTATTTATAATTCTCACCAATATGAATCGTTATTTTATTATAAAAATCATTAACAATACTATCCGTAGACGCACCTAAAGATGTTATAAATTTATCTTTAAAGTTAGAGTTGGTCATCAATTCTGCGAATACTAATAATCTGTGAGGTTTCGGTATCCTATTAAAACAAAGGAAATGTTTTTCTTTTTTTATTGTTCTATTTTTATCTATAGATTTTTCAAATTCATTTCTAATTAATTGTTTTAATTCTTCTACCAAAAACTTGCCGGTCTTAAAAAACCATAAATTATGTTGAAAGTATGAATATGGAATTACCGTATAGTTATCTTCGATGTACCCAATTTTAACAAATTCCCTATACTTTTCTTCAATTACTAAATTAGATGTTAATAAAATAACATGATTTTTATCAAATCCATATTTTTTAACTAAGTTTGATATCCAAAGATATTCTAATTTATTAATCCCAAAATATCCCTCGGTTAGTAGTGAAAAAACAATTTTAGCTTTACCTTCTTTAACTTTTTCAACCACATCTGAACGCAATGTAATGGTATCGTATTTATTAAATAAATCAGTACTATACAATACTACGGGGTAAATAAAATGAACATCTTTTTTTATTATATTTTCTACCGTATCCGATATAAAAAAATTATCACTATTATCTAATTGTCTTTCAAAACTATTAAAATAGTACATATTTAATTCATTTTTTAAATCTTCACTTTCTTTTCTTCTTAATGTGTGTGGAAATTTAATATCATATTTTTTTTCAATTTCAAATCTCGTATCTTGATTTGGGATATACCATGGGTGTATATTGTATTTCTCCAAATTTGAATTTGGGTAATGTATTCCAGTGGTAATCGAATAAACCATTATTTCGTTATATGCAACAAATATATTATTAATTTTTTTTATATTAATTTGTTTTATATATTACATAATTACCGATAACCAACAAATCCATGTCGGTATCGTAAAATGTGTCGACGGCGTCTTTAGGGGTCAATACCATAGTTTTATCTTTCACATTAAAAGATGTATTCAAAAGAATAGGGTACCCACTAATCCTTTCAAACTCTTTTAAGAGATTATGAATTGCGGTATATCTATAAACTGTTTGGACTCTAGCGGTACCATCCACGTGGGTAACGGCCTTTAAAATATCTCTATATTCTGGTTTAACTTTAACAACTTGATTCATATATGGAACGTCGTCAGTCATCTCAAAATATTGATTTTGACTTTCTTTTGTTACCATAGGCGCAAAAGGTCTAAAACCTTCTCTTTTCTTTATAACCTTATTAATCCTATCCTTCATTCCATCAATAGTTGGGTTAGCCAATATCGACCTGTTTCCCAATGCTCTTGAACCAAATTCGATATGACCTTGGAACCAACCAACAACCTTACCATCATTTAAATGTTTGGCAATATATTCCCTTAAATGGTTTTCATTTTTATATACTTTAAATTTTGAACCTCTAATTGCATTTAATGTATCATTATAAAGATATTCGGGTCCTAAAAATGGATTTCTTGTAATTTTACTCCTTACTTTTCTTTCCTTTACTAAATAATGTACTACGGCACCTATTGCCGATCCTGCGTCAGATGGTGCTGGCGGAATCCAAAGATGTGTAAAATGTGTCTTATCAATAATTTTACCATTTGCGGTTCCATTATATGCACAACCACCACTTAATGTTAAGTTTGGACTTTTACTTACGTGTCTAATTGATTTGATAATCTCAAACAATACCTCTTCGTATCTTAATTGGACTGCTGCTGCTAAATCTTTATGTGTTTGTTCTAAAGTTTCTTCAGGTAGTCTTTGTGGAACACTTAATAGTTCCGCAAGTTTTTCATTGAACATGGATTTATCTGTCTTATTCCAACAAAATACATCCATATTACACACTAACTTACCTGATTTAAATGATATAAGGTTTCTTACCTCTTTAATATACTTTTGGGGGTCACCATAGGATGCTAAACCCATTACCTTATACTCACCTTCGTTTGGTCTAAATCCCAAATATGAGGTCAATGCGGAGTAATAAAGACCCATTGAGTGTGGATACTTTGCAAGTGAACTGTATTTGATTCCATTATAATCCGCAACACCTAAAGATACGGTATCAATCTCACCAACACCATCTACAGATAAACAAGTTGATTCCTCAAAATGAGATGTATAATGTGAATAATACTGATGAGCTTCGTGATGTGTTGAATAGAATACAATTGGACAAATTTCTTTTAATCTTTTATCAATTTCTTTTACATTATTGCGTATTTTCAAATAAGATTTTAGTGAATAAAATGGGTTCTTAAACCATTGAGGTTTAATGTTTTCCATTACTCTTTGATATTTCAATTTGGGGTCTTCATAATAACAAACCGCTTGTAAATTTTTCGGTGTTATTTTATAGTGTTTATAAACATAGTCCAACGCCATTTTTGGGAATGAGTCGTCGTGTTTAATACCCGTGAACTTTTCCTCTTCACAAGCAAATATTAATTGATTATCTCTGAATAAACATACAGAGGAGTCATGATAAAAAGCCGATATTCCTATTATATACATTATCTATTTAAAAATTTACGTCCTGTTTTCATTTTATTTCTCCAATACTCTAATAAATCATCCATTGTTTGATTAAAAGTTATTGTTGGTTCCCAACCAGTATGGTTTTTAAATTTTTCTATATTTGGTACCTGTAAGTCGGCATCGATAGGTCTTAATCTACTTGGGTCCGTAACAATCTCAATATTTTTTACTGTTGATTGATTTTTTAAGTAGTTTAACATATCACCTATTTTACAAGTAAACGTTCCTCCAATATTATAATATTCACCTCCTGTTGGATTGACTGTTAGTAATAAATAATACGCTCTTACCGCATCTCTCACATCGGCGTATGTTCTTAATGACTCTAAATTACCCACATAAATTTTTGGTTCTTGTAAACCAACCTCAATCATTGCAATTTGTTTTGCAAATGTTGATTCTGAAAATACATCTCCTCTTCTTGGTCCTGTATGTGTAAACATACGTGTTGTCATTATTGTCATTCCATATGCTTCAGCATAATACCTACCAATTAAATCAGTACCCACTTTAGAAATTGCATATGGTGATGCTGGATGAAACGAACACTCCTCATCTATTGGTAATTTTTCTCTTGGTACTTTGCCAAACACTTCACTAGATGAACAAACGTGTATTTTAGTATCTTTATATTTTGAATTTTTTAATGCTTCAAGTAAATTAGTTGTTCCAATTATATTTGTTTGTAATGTCTCATTAGGTGCGTCAAAACTTGTTTGTGGATAAGATTGTGCCCCTAAGTGAAATACATAATCTGGTTTTGATATGTTAACAGCATTAATCAGTGATGTTAAATCGTTCAAATCTCCGTATATCAATTCCATTCTATCTTTTTTATTAATTCTATCAGAGAGATGTTCTAAGTTCTCCATTGATTCAATCCATCTTGCAAAACCATAAATTTTCCAATCTGTATTCTCCAATAAAAAATCAGATAAGTGTGAACCGACCATCCCGCTAATTCCCGTAATTAATACATTTTTCATTTAATTATTTTTTTAAATACCAATCAATTGTTTCTTTAATACCTTGTTCAAAAGTATAGGTAGGTTCAAACCCCAATTCATTTTTTATTCTATCTATACTCACCGCTCTAAATGGAATTGTGGTGGGTTTTGTCACATCAAATTCAACTTTTGGTCTCATACCTGTAACTTTCAAAATACTGTCTACAATCTCACCTATTGTAATTCCACCACCATAACCCAAGTTATATGGTCTCATAGATTCACCTTTTTCTAATATCAATAACGCACCTTTAACCACATCCTTAACATAAAGGAAATCTCTTACCACATCGGGTGTTCCCCATATCACAAAAGGGTCTTCACCACTTAAATGTCTTTTAATTAAAGCCGGAACAACATGACATGTTTTTAAATCGAAATTATCATACGGACCAAATATTGCTGTACATCTTGCTAACGCAATTTCTAATCCTGAAAATCTTGATACATGTTCCATTAACTTCTCTCTATATCTTCTCATCCAACCATATCCATAGTATGATTTGTATGGTTCATCCACCCAAAACTCATCTTCAGTTAATGGTCTACGTATATCGGGATATCCAGTTGAACTATTTAAATCTAAAAATCTTTTGACTTTATTTTTGGCGCAAGCATCTAATACATTACCAATGATTGTTAATTGATTTAATGATATCTGTACATCCGTTGGTACTGTTGAAGGGTGAGCAATACTTCCACCACAGTGAATTACATAATCAGCATTTTTTGTTAATATTAAACAATCATTTAAGTTTGTTAAATCAATATTTTTAATTACTTTAATTTTATCGTTACTAACTTGGAGTGGTTTATTATGTGTGTGTGTTCTTACATCTGCACCTCTTTCAACTAACTCCAATAAAAAATGTGACCCAATAAATCCTGAGCCTCCGGTTACAACTACTATTTTACCTTCTAAAAAATTACTCATATTAATGATTTACAAATGGGTTATATCGTTTATCTAAAATTTCTTTATTATTTAAAAACCATTCGGTTGTTTTTTTAATGCCATCTTCTAAACTTACTTGTGGTTCAAATCCATATGATTTTGCCCTATCAGTATTAAACAATCTTATATCGTCACCTACACTACCCGATGAAGAGTAGTTAATAGTATTTTCCTTGCTTGAATATTTTATAACTAAATTAACAACGTCACTTATTGAATGTTTTTTACCTGAACCAAGATTTAATGGTTCTGTTATTTTGTTTTCAACAGCAAATAACATACCTCTTGCGACATCGTCAGCATAAATAAAATCCCTGATTGCTGTTCCATCACCAAACACGTCCATCACATCATTCTCATTTGCTTTTCTAATTAGTGAAGGTACCACCATGGCATTCTTAGGGTTAAAGTTATCATAAGGACCATAAACATTTGCAGGTCTTACTATAGAGAACCTATCAAAACCATATTGTATTTTATATGTTTCAATTTGTAATTCACCCATTCGTTTTGACCAACCGGCATATCTATCATTTGGTGATGGGAATGTTGACCAAACACTATCTTCAAAAAATTCATTTGCTGGTGAATAAATTCCAACTGAACTTGTGTATAAAAACCAATCAACATTTGATTCATATGCCGCCTGAATCATATTAGTATTAAATTGTAACATTGGTACCATAAAATCGACTGGTTGGTCTTTTGCCATTTGTGGTGATCCTTTAACACCTGCTAAATGAAAAATATAATCTTTACCTTTACAAATATCCAAACAATTATCAAAAAATCTTAAATCAACTTGTAGGTGTATCACACCTTCAGGTAAATCAACCGGTGTGGTTAAATCCGCAATATAAATTTCACATTCTTTATTTAACAATAAGTTAATTAAAGAACGACCAATCATTCCACCTCCACCAGTTATTAATACTTTTTTATTTTTAAACATTATTTAATGATTTACATAAACTAATTATTTGTTCGTCAGTTAAGTCAGTATGGTTCCCAATATAAAGTGAATTACTATGAATGTAATTCACATTTGTCAATTCACCCTCAATACGATGTTTGTATTTTTTTAGATATGGTTGTAATGCTTGATTACCACCACCCGCAGTTCCTAATCTATATTCTACACCAGATAAATCTAAAATATCTCTAACACCACTAAAATCATCGTTAATATCAAATCTATCTTCATAACCCTTTTTCATTATAAGAGGTAACGCGAAATTACTATTACCTTCCACATCAAATTCGGTATAGAATTTATACTTATCTAAATTGTCTAACCATAATTTAAAATTGTGTTGTCTTTTTTCAACATTTGAATCTATTCTTTTCATTTGTTCTATACCCAACACCGCATTAAGTTCAGTACTTCTCATATTAAATCCAGCAACCGCAAATGTAAAAAGAGGATTTAATTCTGGATAATTGTTAGTAAAATTATCTTGAAGTTCTTGTGACGCCTCTCGAGTCATTCCATGTGATCTAAATAAACGAACAATATCATTCGCGTTATCATCATTAACACATACCATACCACCTTCAATGGTTGTGATATGATGTCCAAAATAAAAAGAAAATATTGATATATCACCAAATGAACCTACTCTCTGGCCTTTAAATGTTGCCCCATGTGCTTCACAACAATCTTCAATCAATACTAAATTGTGTTTCTTGGAAATTTCTAAGATTTTTTCATTAATTGCGTTAAATCCTAAACAATGTACAAGAACAATTGCTTTTGTTTGTGGTGTAATTGCTTTCTCAATGTTTTCTGCCGTGATTGATAAGTTGTCCATTGAGATGTCAACGAACACAGGTGTCATTCCTAATTGAACGACGGATGATATATCGGAAACCCAACCTAATGGTGGTACAATAACTTCACCAATACCATAAAGTTCTTTAACCAATGCAATTGATAAGAAATTACCCGAATTACCCGAATTAACCATTACTGAGTGCTTGACTCCCAACCACTTAGACCAAATAGATTCAAACTCTTTAACTCTTTCTCCATTTGTAAGTCGTTGATTATCAAGTATGAAGTCAGATAAAACTTTCCTGTCTTCTTTTGTGATGTTATCATTAATCAGTGGCCATTTGTAATTCATAGATTATAGTATTCCCTATAATATAACAAAAAAATTTTAAAATGACAACACCTTTTTAAGTAAATCTGTGTTAATTTTTATTGGGTTGTGTATCCCAAGTGGGTTTTGATAAAAAACATCTTCCATACTAAATCTACTAGCAGTTTCGATATCTGCCACACCATTACCTTTTAAATGTTTAACAAAAAATGTATCTTCCCATTCTTCGGTGATGTTATTATGTTCTTTAGTGATTTCAATCATCCTATCTTTTGTTCTTAACGATAAACCACCATTACCAACAAAATAACCGTCTTTTGATTTTTTCCATGGTGCACCTATATAATCAAATTCTAAAAATTCATCAATACCACTTCTTAATAAAATAGAATCAGTTTGAAATGTTAATACTTTCTTACCATTTACCTTTTCCCAAAAATCGGTAGTTTTTAATAAATTACTATATTCCAACTTGGTTATATCATTAATATTTAAATTAACTAATTGGGTATTTTTCCAATTTTTAGTTATCAATTCTATTTGTTTTTTATTTTTCTCTCCGTGAAATATTTGAAGTCCCCATTTAATATTTGAATTAGTTTCATTAAGGTAATAGATGACGGTTTTTAAAACTGTCTCCATATGTTCACAATTTCTTAATTCAAGAATCATTGCAACATGGTCAGTTTTTTTAGGGATGATTGGAGTGTAGTTTGATAATCTATTCTCCATATACTTTAAATGATTTTTGAAAAGTATTTCATTATCAATTTTATATGTTGAACTAATCATTATTTTTAATAATTTTTTGGTAAACGTATTCCGCAATTAATTTATAACCTAATAAATTAGGATGATAATCTCCTTCATAAAAATTTTTCTCGTCGTTCCACACACTTCTACTTTCATATTCCCACACAGATATGTCATTTTTAATTTCATATTCCTTTAAAATATCTGAAACGCAACCATTTGGATTAATGAATGTTTTGGGTAAATTAATGGTATCAAAATTTTCCTCTTTAAACGTTGGGAAAAAAGAGTTGAAGTATAGATGTTTATAATTGGATAGTGTTTTTTCCATTTCCCAAAAAAACTTAACTAAATCATATGGCTTTTTTTTATATCTATATGGGTACGATAACATTACAATTACAATATCATCTTTTTCAATAAATCCATTATCAATTGTTTCATTTATCTCATTTAAGATACAGGGGTTTCCATATCCACAAACACCCATATTAACAAATTCACATTTTAATTTATCTGCAACATGTCTTGGCCAAGAATTCATCATTCTTAGTTTTTTAATAAAGGTTGGGGGTAATACATTTTCTTTATATTTTTCATTTTTTTCAACTCCATGCCCTTCGGTCCAACTATCGCCAAATGTAATTAATCTCATTGTCAATTTAATAAACTTTTAAAATAAAAATAATCTTTTCTGTCATCTAATATTTTTAATATTTTTCTTTTATTTTCTTCAAACCTCTCTTGATTGTTTTCGTAGAACTTAATTATATTTTCTTTATTTCTATTTATTTCCAAAATTTGATTAAAGAAAAGAAATAATCTTTTTTCCGGTTCATATTCATTATCGTAATTATGATTAATTATATCATCAAAAAAATCAAGTTTATATTTTTCTTTCATTTTTCTAATATGTCCTGGTGTGCTTAAAATTAATGGTATTTGATAAAAATAAAATGGTCGTATTGATTTTTCGGTAATATGTATAACTTGATTTTCTTTCACAATATGTTCGGTTTCTCTATGAATATTAATGTATTGTGATTCTGTGATTATATTCACATATGAATTTTCTAATGTATGTCTGTCTTCGGGTATTAACGCACCCTTCGGTAGATTTTCCACTTCAACATCTTCAAACGGTTTAAACCAATTTTTTTCACGTTCAAAATCACTATTTTTTATTTTAAGTTCGATAAAAAAATCCAAATCATCTTTAAATGCCTCATATTGATTTTTAGTAATGAGAGAGTCACAATGATGAACATCAAAATATGGTTTCCATGTTGGGACTAATGACCAATTTATCTCATCTAATAAATTGTATTTTTTTAATAATGATAATAATAAAAATCTATGTATTTTAGGTCCTTTATTGTGGCACATAAAAAATTTACCCATTTTTTCCTTTATATATTGTGAGCCAATAACTTCAAAACTTAATGTGGATGAAAATGGAATAAACTCTAACGAATATGTATTAATTTTACTTTTATATTTCAATTTTAACTCATTAAGTTCTGAATTATTGGTTATAATGAATATTTGTTCTTCATTTACGTTCACAGATTTAAAATAATCAATCACAGTTTTGAAACCAATTTCATCTTCAGGTTCGTGTTCTGTTAAAAACATAATGTTAAAATTTTTACATTTCCTGACACATTCCAAAACTTCATCACTAAATGGTGTTGATTGGAACATTTTTTTGGAGTCGTATTCGGGTCTATGTATGTCTAATAGTTCATAATTAAATACCCTTTGTAGTTCAAGTCTGGCGTGATTTATAATATAATAATATTTTTTATCAGGGTTATCATAAACATCGGACATTCTATATTTTTCTAATGTAAATCTTTCAACATTAGAATTTAATCCATTGAAAATAAAATGGTACATTAAATTACTCGCATCCCAAAATCTATCGGGATACCCAAACATTTTTTCTCCGTTTGGTATTGGTTTGTTTGTACTATCATCCCAATCATCATATACTAAATTTAAATTTAACATTTCTATTATTTATTTTTCATTATTAAGGGTACCCAATTTGGAAGTATTCCTTTGTTTATTGCCGTCATAAAATCTTCATTATATT
>Ga0214919_10003466_pt1 | contig 23807 bp, 18 predicted proteins | sample LL1503_MetaG_FD_177994 | JGI IMG/M metagenome (GOLD analysis project Ga0214919, IMG submission 177994) | Freshwater microbial communities from Lake Lanier, Atlanta, Georgia, United States - LL-1503 | ecosystem: Environmental > Aquatic > Freshwater > Lake | place: USA: Georgia | collected... | reverse complement strand
AAGAGATGCCAAAATCTTTGGCAGAAATTTACAGCGCCGTCTCTAAATTAATTGCCGAACAAGCAGCGCCAGCGCCAGCAGTAGATCCAAATGCACCTCCTGCACCTCCACCAGCACCAGCACCAGCGGTAGACCCAAATGCATCTCCTGCGCCAATGGCAATGCCACCAGCTGCACCAGCTGCACCAGCACCAGTCCCTGCTGCACAGCCAGCACCAATTGCCCCTGCTCCAAACGCAGCAGCGCCAGTGGTAGACCCAAATGCACCTCCTGCGCCTATTCAAGAATACAAAAATTATAAACAAAAATTTGAAAAACTTGAAGAAGCGGTAACAGGTCTTCGCAAAACAAATAAAACAAATAAAAATTTTATTAAAGAATCTTGTGAAAAAGAAATTTATTCTCTTTACACAACTTTAATTAATCTCAAGGAAAATAATGCAATTTCCCCTAGACTCTTTTCTTTTAATGAAGAACGCTTGGAATTGCTACATGAAAATCTGAATTTAATATATAGTTATACCAAAATTCCACTACTAAAAGGTAATAATATGCAAACAAAAAGAAAAGACTCATTAAAAGAATTCGCCAAATCACTCTTCGAAGGCGCAGAGGGATTTGAAAAAGCAGTTGGTCATGTAGATCCAGCTGGTGATGCAGAAGGTGGCGATGCAGAACATGCCCACAAAGCTTCTGGCAATCCTCATCATGTAAAAGCCGAAGCTGAAAAAGCTAAATTCCCAACCAAGCAAAAAAATGAATGGCCAGGGAAACCATCAGCAGAATCTCTTCTGGAACAGCTAGAAGAAGAAATTGCTGAATTCATGAGCGAAGGCGATGATGCTGATGAAATGGAAGAGGAAGTCGTGCTTGAACTAGATGAAAAAGAAGTAGTGGCAGAAGCCGCTCGTTCTCGCAAACGTCTACGTGCACTACGTGAACAAGCCGAAGCCGAAGCCGAAGCAGAAGATGATAGCTTAACTCTAGATATCGATCTTGATGGCGCAGGCGCAGAAGATATTAATGTTAATGTTAATGTTAATGGCGAACCTGTCACTGGCGACGAAGATGAAGATATGGAGGGCGTGGAAGATATGGAAGACGGCGAAGAAGAAGAAGCCGATGAAGATATGGAAGATATGGAAGACGGCGAAGAAGAAGCCGCAGCCCTACAAGAAGTACGTAAGCTAGTTCGCAAAGAACTTCGCCTATTGGAATCTAAAGATTCAGAAGAAGATTCAGAAGAAGAAGAAGATAAAAAAGAATCAGTCAACGAAAACAAAGCTCTTCGTGGACAGCTTCAAGAAACCCAACTTCTTACCGCACGTTCGCTCTATTTAAACAAAATTTTTGTGAGAGACGATTTATCTGGGACACAAAAGCGCAAAATCGTTGAGTATCTAGATAGTGCTCGCACTATTTCCGAAGCTAAAGAAGTTTACAATCGCATCGTCAAAGTCCTAAATACAGCTAAAAAATCAGGGATGATGAACGAATCTGTAGATGGTCGCCGCAACCTTAATGAAGGTCGCAACGAACCCGGCTTCGACACTACTCGCTGGCAAATTCTTGCTGGCGTGAAGAAATCTTGAAATCAGCATATATTTAGAATTGACACTATTAAGTGAATTTAAAAGGATATTAAGGAGAAAATAAAATGTTATCAAAAACCCTAACACTCTCACAGCTCGCAGAAGGTATTCAACGTACCAGCGCAACAGCAGGCAATGATCGCATCGTCGGCAAATGGAACAAAACCGGTCTACTAGAAGGTCTTTCAAACCTTGGTAAAGAAAAGATGGCACGCCTTCTTGAAAACCAAGCTTGCGAAGTTCTTCGTGGCGGTTCCTCAATGCTTAACGAAAGCCTTTCTCTCTCCCAAGGTGGAGCAGGTATGGCTTCTAGCGGCCAAGTCGCTGGTTTTACCAACGTAGCATTCCCAATCGTCCGTAGAGTATTCGCTGGCCTAGTTGCCAACGAAGTAGTCTCCGTACAACCAATGAGCCTTCCATCAGGTCTGCTCTTTTATCTTGATTACACCTACGGTTCATACGTTGGTGGTGCAGCCGGTGAAACAGTCGCTGGTTCAGGCGCATCAACATCAGGTGGCCCAACAACTGTAAACCCTGGCGCATCAACCTATGGTCGTGGCAACTCACTATACACCAACCCATCCGGTTCCGCAATCCGCACCCAAGGTGCCCTTGCAGCTGGTGGTCAATACAACCTAATCGGTTCTGGTTACTCAAAAGTCCACGTCCAAACCACACTAACCTCATCTGGTATTCTTGTTGGTTCATGGCAAGGCGGTACCACTTGGCTTACTGGCTCAACAGTTGCTTCAGCTTCAGCAAACGTTGGCTACAATGCTCGTTTCAGTGCATATGACCCAACTCTTGCAGCTGATGTAGAAGTTGCCGCAAGAGACTTCACGTTCCTTGTCATTACAGCTTCACACTTTACAGACAGAGTTGCTGGCGCAGATCTTCAATCAGTTGATCAAATTGCTCTAGTTGGCTTCGGCGTTTCAGGAACAATAAATCCAGTTGGCGCACAAGTATTCTCACCTGTTCCAGCAACATATCAGGCTGGTGAAGCCGTACTAAACTTCCGTCGTTTCAACCAACGTGGTAACTGGGATGCATCAGCCCAGACCTTCACCCCAGCACCATTCGATGGCTCACACGTTCTATTTGTAATGAACGTTGCAAATGGCGCAGGTACCGTTTCACTCCCAGGTACTGGTCTTGGCGCAGTAACAACCGCAGTAACTGCTTCAGTTGTAATTGGCGATTCACTCTCAGTAAATGCTGATGGTTCAACCCTCACCATTCCAAGCTTTGAATCCAACTTTGCAACCAGCACAGCACAGCCAGTGATTCCAGATGTGGACATCAAAATTGAATCAGTTGCCGTAACAGCAACAACCCGTAAACTCCGTGCACGTTGGTCCCCAGAAATGGCACAAGACCTCACTGCATTCTACTCAATCGATGTAGAAGCTGAGCTTACCAATATTCTCTCAGAAATGATCACTCTCGATATCGACCGTGAAATTCTAAACGACCTCCTTACCCAAGCTCAAGCAGCCAACTACTTCTGGAGCCGTGCCCCAGGTCGCTTTGTTAACAAATACACCGGTTCAGAAGTTTCTCGTACAACCAACGTGCACCCCGGTCCACAGTTCACCGGCACCGTCCGTGAATGGTACGAGACACTCATCGAAACCATCACTGATGCAGCCAACGTCATTCACAAGAAAACCCTTCGTGGTTCAGGCAACTTCATTGTTTGCTCACCAGAAGTTGGCACCATCCTTGAAGCAACCGTTGCATACCGTGCAAACTACAAAATCGATTCAGACGGCCAAGTTCGTGACAACATGAGCATCGGCGCTGAAGCGGTCGGTACCGTAAATGGTCGTTACTCAGTATTCGTTGACCCATACTTCCCAGTGAACAAAGTTCTCGTGGGTCTCAAGGGTTCAACCTTCCTAGAATCAGGGTATATCTATGCTCCATACGTACCCCTCATTCTAACCCCAGTCATCTATGCACAAGATGACTTCACCCCAAGAAAAGGGATTATGACTAGATACGGGAAAAAAATGGTGAGAGCTGATTTCTACGCAACCGTCACCTGCCTAGACATGTCAATAATCTGAGCCGGTAAAACAAGTCATTTATTACAGTGACCTGTTTGGAAAGGGTGTCAGGACTTCGGTTCTGATGCCCTTTTTATTTTTAAATCATATACATAATATAACAAAAACTGTATCCTTTAAAACATAAAGGATTGATTACGTTATATGGCAAGACCGTTTGTTCCGCATAAAAGAGGGATATATAAAATAACAAATACGACCAATGGCAAATTTTATATTGGTAGTAGTATCCATATAACTAAGAGATGGTGGTCACATAAAACTTTGCTTACAACAGGGAATCATATTAATGTTCATTTGCAAAAATCTTGGAATTTATATGGGGAAAATAGCTTTCAATTTATTATAATTGAAGAAATGCCAAGTGCTTCACACGAAGAGATTATAAAAAGAGAACAAGAATTAATTAATTTATATCATGATGACGGATTAAATTGTTATAATACTTCGAAAAATGCTGGTGGCATAGATTTTGAATCTAAAAAAATTCCTATTCTACAAATTGATAAAGATACTCGCAAAGTCATCAGAGAGTGGCCTTCGGCTGCTGATGTGGAGCGTGAATTGGGATTTGGTGCGGGATGCATTTATAATGCCTGTAAAGGTCGTTTAATAACGTTTGGTGGTTATAGATGGATATATGCTGATAAGGAAAGAGCATCAAAATATATTGTAAAAGAAGGCAAACATGGTGGACATAACAAAAGATCCGTTATTTGTTTGAATGATGGAAAATTTTATGATAGTGTGGCAGAAGCTGCAATGAGCTATGGTGTAAGATACACTGAGATCATCTCGGTATGCGCCAATAGATTTGAGCACATTAAATCTTTAAAATTCAAATACTCCACAGATGAGAATCATATTTTAGAGAATGACACTAAGAGACAGGTATGCATAATTTGTAACATTAGTTTTTCAAATGCAAGATCTTTTGCAACACACGTTCAATTTTTTCACAAAATTACAACTGAGCAATATACGATAGATTATTGTCTTAATGGCATAAGACCTCCGTGTAAGCATGAAAAATGTTTAAATTCAGTTCGTTATGTTTCATTTGGATTTAAAGATTATTGCAAGGATCATTCTTCGCTGGCCGAGAGTGATGCGGGTAAAAAGGGTCAGCGAATTAAAAAGCAGAACAATTTAAATAAGGTTAGAATAATGACAAACAATATTACAAGCAGTCAAGATCCATATGATTATGGTGATACGGTATGTTTAAAGTGGCACGGTAATGATATTACAAAAGACTACACCAAATCCTTATCTGAGGAAGAAAGAGAAAAGCTGGTATTAGAATTGTTTAACTTTTATAGATCTACTGGATTCCCTTATCCACGACATAAGGATTTAGCAATGTCTAAGGAGTGGTTTAAGTTAAAGGCAAAATCTATTGAGGCTGATTCAGCTAAGCAGATATCTAATAAGAATCGTGCTGGTATGGATATTGTGCAGCATTTTACTGCTGAACAATTTTACAATGTTTCTTCGGATTCTTCTCCTAGTATGTTGGAAGCTTTTAATACTGATAAGACATTGATGGCAGTATTAAAAAATAGGATTGTTCGTTATTTCGGATATTTTAATATTCACGGCGCTATGTTGCGGCAAGGTTTTCGTTCGACACGTTCTAGTGCTGTTGTTTCTAATTTTAATTGTCTATTAGCAAAATATTTTTATGAAAATTATTCTAAAAATGGCGATTGGGTTTATGATTATTCTATGGGCTTTGGTCAACGAATGATTGCTGCAATGTCTTGTGGTAGAAATTATGTTGCATGTGATCCATGGACAGCGAACATTGAATCAGGGCATAAAATAAAAGAATTTATTGGTGGCATTGATAGTGATGTAAAAGATTTTGCAGTTGAACTAAATAATGTGGGTTCAGAATCATATTGTCCAGAAGACAAGAAGGGTAAATTCTCTCTTGCATTTTCCTCACCGCCTTACTTCTCCAAAGAGATTTATGATAAATCAGAGAATGGTCAAAGTACTGATGGCCGAGGATATCAGGAATGGATCGACGGCTGGTGGGATACTGTTGTAAAAAACATTGATGGCTTGCTTAGTGAAGATGGTGTGTTTATTCTTAATATGGTTTCCGTTTTGGATGGTAAACACAATATACTTGACGATATGCTCAAGGTGTGTAAAAATCATGGGTTTGAGGAAGTAGACAGGTACTTCATTCAGATGTCACATGGTCATTTTACAAAATATAAAAAATCTGCTGAAGAGCGTGAAGATTTTATTCATAAATCAGAACCAATTGTAGTGATGAGGAGAGCATGAAAGATTTATATATCAACAAACATTCTGTTATGGGAATGTTATCAAAAAATCAAACCATTATTGAAGACAGTCTTTCCATTAGAAGAAATAAGAATAAAATCTTATGTTTTGATGAGGAGTCTGCCAGATCATATATTGGTATTTACAAAGATATTAATCTTGGATATTTTACTAAGAAAATAAAATCTGAAGACATGAGTTTTTATGGAAAAAGCACTGCTGTAATCACTGGGCCTTTTTCAAAAAACAATTTCCTTGAATTTAAAGGTAGAGAATACGAAGAATACAGAGAGACAATTAATAGTCTTGATAAGAAGCTTTTGATCAGCGAAAAAATGATTAGTCCTCTTGATGTTATTGGTGTTGTAGATGAATGGAATGAATTAGCTGGGAAAAGGAAGTATGGATGGCAATTGCATTCTGGTTATGATAAAAACTTCTTCCATTCTCAATATTTCGAACAAGAGAAGGAAAATTTACAGACATTGTTTTTTTATGACAAAGAAACAATGAAGTGCGTTGGCTATTCAGTAATTTCTAAAAATGCAGATGATAAAAATTTAGATCATCCTTTGTTTTCGTATTTGATCAGGAAATATATTCCATCAAAAGAATATAAAAATCTATGCCTTTATATTGATTTAAAGACCATCCAGAGGCTAGTAACGGATCAAGACAAGGAATGTCTAGTTCACTGGGGAGCTTCCTCTGGAGGGGTTTTAAATTACAAATTAGGTAAATTCAAAAATTTTATTTATAAAAGCTATGATGTTTGGTTTGGAAAAATCAAGGCTCAATAGTTTTTGAAAGATTTTCTTTGAATTCAGAAGCACTCTGCGTTACGTCTGGATTGATCCTTCTCCAGCTTCCCAGGTGACCAATTTTAAGATGGCATTTGGTTTCTTTATTTTCACATAAGGTTATTAGATTATTTCTATCCAATTCAAGTTCTGGGTAAAGGTGAAATGGTTTAATATGATGTACTTGCGTATTAACATTACGACCACATGCTGCACATGTTGGATATATTTCCAAATGATATTCTCTAACATTATCCCATCTTTGGGATCGTACTTTAAGTGGTTTACCTTTTACAGCTTCTTTTATTGCCTTGTATAATCTTTTAATCATGATAATAAATATATATTAATGGAGGTAAACTTATGAATATTAAAGAGTCAATTGGGGAGTTGGTAAAAGAAGTTATTTTTGAATGTTTAGCGGAGGGTAAATTTTCTGCTGCGGTAGAAAAAATAATAAAGAAAAGACTAAAACCAGAGTATGGTGATCCATATAAGATCAAAGATCCAGAAAAACGTAAAGCTGCATCGGCAAAAGTCTTTGGGACTGCAATGAAAATTCAAAAGGCTATGGATGATAAAAAGAAAAGAATGAAGAAAAAAAGCAAATAGATATTATTTATTTACAACGCCAATAATATCTATAGGCTATAGGAGAATATAAAATGAAAATTACCGTAAGACAATTAAAACAACTTATCCGTGAAGCAACCGAAGAAGCAGTTCAGGAAATGCATGGTCAGCATGCAGATAAAGAAGATAAAGATATGCCAGAAGAAGGCATGTATGAAGAAGGCATGCATGAAGAAGAAATGCCAGAAAAAGAAGAAGCAGTAATTATGGAAGCAGTGAAAGCTGCATATCGTGCCGGTCTTCGCAAAGGCCGCTCAACCCGCCGCTGATTTGAACTAGTAAGAAAACAATAAATATTAAAGAAAGCCCAGGATTTCCTGGGCTTTCTGCTTTATAGCATCTTAATATGCTTGGTTTTGATACGAAGTGTTTTACCAAATTTATTTTTTAAATCTGGGTCTTGTTTTAGAAGATCGACAGCGGCTACATTTCTAATGCTATCATCGCAAAAAAATGCGGTAGAAATACTAAATTCCATCATCTTGTGTTTAATCCAGTTAGATTTATCTAATGGATCACTGCTATCTAAAGTTATTATATGGGATTGCGGAAAAATAACATCATTGTCTTGCAAAAATTTATTTATCCATATACCTGAATCGTTTCCTCTTGCAGTTAAAATGTATGTCGTATCTTTTGAAGATATATTCTTTATAGAACGAACAAAACTATCAAAAACTGGTTTGTTGATTTCTGCATCTTTTACAGATTTAAAAAGAGTATAATCGGCTATCTCATCTGGTGATTTTTGATATTCTGCGTATTCATGAGGATTTAAATATTTTACTACACTGCCATCTTTGGTTTTAATTATTACTTTTTCTTTTGTAATGGCAAGAGTTGAATCAAAATCATAAACATTAAGCTTTGATTTTAATTTTACTTTCTCTAAAATAACTTCCTTAACCATTTTCTTTAATAAAACCCTAATAATAGTTTGTTTCATTGTACTTTATTAACAATATAACACTCTGATAAATATTTGTAAAACATTTATTTATCAGATAAAGTGTTAGGAAATTGATTCATATTTATACTATATGAGCAGTACATTTAATACCACCTTACATCCAACTCCATTTGGTTTTTTTGATCGTTATAGTCTTTATCAGCAAGATGCCGATAACATGGTTACGTTCGTTTTGCGAATGTTAGGTGAGGATGTTTTAGGTGTTGAATTAACCAAATTAATGATTTGGTCATGCTTTGAAACAGCGACTCGTGAATTCAATGGAATGATGATTGAATATCAAAATAAATCAAATCTATCATCCCTACTTGGTATGCCAACCGGTAGTCTTAATCAGAATAATGAAAATAACATAAATGTCACCGACATGTATGTTCAGCCAAACCTTGAGTTTCTCAAAACACTTTCAGCACCTTATGCAAGTGTTATTGGCTATGGTCAATCAGAGCAAACATATTCTGGCTATATCAATTTAACAAATGGTCAGCAGACATATGATATTTATTCTGAGTTGATTGATACAACAGGTGCGACGATATTTAGTAAGCAGCCTTCTGGCTCTGTTGGGAGTATGCAGGTGGTCGAAGTATTCCATGGCCCACCTGTACAGTATGTCTTTAACAGCAACCTCGCATCAAACTTCGTAGCTACAGGATTGCCAGTAGAATCATATATACCAGATACACGTTTCTATGTTCTGCCGCTATTTGAAGACATTCTGAGAGCCGGTATGTTGGAGTCGGCACAAAAGGTTCGTAGATCTCATTTTAGCTATAAAATTTCTGGTAGAACACTGAGAATTTATCCTACTCCGAATAATTTAGTTTCTGGATTTAGCAATAGACTGTGGCTACGTGTTACATTTGGAACATCCCCATTTCCAACTCTTGCCTCCACATTAGTAAACAGTGGATCTTCTTATTCACCAGTAGGGGCTGGGTCTGGTGCTTCTTATCAGAATGATAAAATTTATGGGGTTAACGGCCCATTTAACGTTCCTTTTGGCCCACTAAATTATAATTCATTAAATATCTGGTGCAGAAATTGGATCGCACAACTTACTCTAGCTTTATGTACGGAACTTCTTGGTAGAGTTCGTGGTAAATTTAAAAGCTTTCCAATTCCTGGCGCTGAACTTTCTTTGAATGGCGATGATCTTATATCACAAGGCCGTGAAGATAAAGAAAAATTAACAACAAGCCTGCGTGAATCATTAGATAATTTAACATTCGATAAAATTGCCGAAAGAGAAGCAAGCAAAGCTGAAAATACCGTAAAACAACTTCAGTTCATACCCGTCCCACCAAAGTATACCATTTTAATTGCTTGACGAGACAAAACGTTATATCTGTTGTATATCTAAAAAATACAGGTGTAATATGGAGTATCATTATCAAAATAATTTGTATAAGTCTGGTATTTATAAAATAACAAATAAATTAAATGGAAGAATCTATATTGGTTCATCTAAATTATTTAAATTGCGCTGGAAGCAACACTCAAAAGCACTTCGCAATAACAAACATAGCAACAAATTTCTTCAAAGAGATTTTAATAAATGTGGTGAAGAAGTTTTTGTGTTTGAAATTGTTGAAGGGACAGATGGAAAAACAAAGGAAGAGCGGTTATTGATTGAAGAAGCCTATATCAATCAATATTTTGATTCTGGAAAAGAGTGCTATAATTTTAACACTTGGGCAGTGGCAAAAGAAGGCCCATGGAGCAATGACCCTGAAGAAACGAAACGCAAGATATCTGCGTCTGCGAAAAAGATGTGGAGTAATCCAGAAAAGGCTAGTAGTATACGAGCATCTATAAAAGATGCATTGTCTGATCCAGAAACAGCACAACGGAAACAGGAGGGTCATATACGTTCATGGGAAAATAATAAAGAACGCCGTGATGCAGCTTCACAGTGTATGTCAGAACGTATGACAAACAATACAGCAGAGACAGAAAAAATTATAGAAACTCTGAAATTATCACAGCCCAAAGGCAGAGATACATTTAGAAAACGAATAAAAGAAGATGCGGAGTTTCGCCAGACATATATTGATATCGGAACAAAGAAAACAGAAAATTTAAATGAAAGATATAAGAATGATGCGGAATATAAAGCGATGATGGATCAAAAATCCATAGAGAACATCAAGGCATACAATGAGAAAAAGATGCAAAATATGCCAGTAAAGGCTCCATTGATATCGCCGGATGGCAAAGTATATTCTGATATTCGTAGTTTAACTGCGTTTGCCAAAGAACATGGATTAGATTCAAGTGGTCTTTATAAGCTTTATTCCGGTAAATTGAATGAAGTAAAAGGTTGGAAATTTTTTATACGTTAATTATGAAGGTCATATCCCAGAAAATCAAATGATTAAAACTGGTTTGATTTATTCAATTAAAAATACTTTTAACGGTAAAATTTACATTGGCCAAACGGTTAGATATGCTGCGAGAAAATATAGTCATTTGTTATGTTTGAGAAAAAATACACACTACAACAAGCATTTACAAAATGATTATAATAAGCACGGGGAAGACAAGTTTTTGTTTGCTATTGTGAAAAAAGAAATTCCAATTCATGAGTTGAATGACGAAGAGAATTATTTTATTGGGTTATCAAATTTTGGTGATAGAAATAAATGTTATAATTTATCTCGCTATGCCGAGATGAATAGGAATAATATTCGTGCTAAGCATTATGCATTTATTGATCCATGCGGTAATGTTTACTCTGGATTTAATATTTGTGTCTTTGCCGCCCAGAAAAATTTAAATGAAAAATCTTTACAAGCGTTAGCTCGTGGAAAAATTAAATCTTATTTTAAATGGCGTTCAGTTAATTCTTTGCCGAGGAAAACAAAACTAAAAGTGGCAAAAGAAAACAAGATTTTGGTTGATTCAGATGATAGAGTACACACGGTAGAAACAACTCTAATAGAGTTTGCAAATAATTTTAATTTATCTGCTCGACAATTATCATACTTGGTCAATGAAAAAATTAAATCTTATAAAGGTTGGCGGCTTCAGAAATTAAAAAATCATATTGCTCCTACGGTAAAATATAGAAATGGAGATTTGTTTATAAAACATTCAAAGACGAATGAGATTTTTGGTCCAATTAAAAATCCAAAAGAATTTTGTGAAACAAAAGGAATAACTTCTTTGTCTTCATTTTATAAAATGCTTAATGGAAAAAGAAAATCATGTGAAGGTTATGTTAAATTTGTAAAAGAATAGATGATATATACACTGCAATAATCTTAAATTTTAAGATTTGCTGATTGAAATCTTTATATATCTCGTAGCTAATTAATAATATAGAAAGATAGGGCTAGCTATATAGCAAGATTATTTATTGGGCAGCGTGAGATACATTTTATAAATGACCTGACTAAAGAGTACATAAAAGATGTAGTTGGTCAAGTTATACATTATTTTCCAATATCTTCTATAAAGAGCGATGTTCACGGTGTTTATAATGAATCCGTGAAAAAGATATTTGAGAATCCCATTAAAATACCAGCTTTAGTTGGTCAGCCGGAATGGTCTAGTAAAACAACATCATTTGGTCCAGATTTGGAAGCTAAATTAGAGGTAAGCATTCAGTACAAAGATCTTATGGATAAGAAGCTTATTTTATCTGAGGGTGATCTATTTTCTTTTGATGATGTGCTATATGAAATATTGACTTTCTACAATGTCAATAATATCTTTGGTTTGGCAGAATATAACAATTCATGGAAAATTACTGCAAGATCTGCAAGGTTGGGTCAACTTGATCCAAATAGCCTTCCATTGCCACGACTGGCTCCTGATGATGTGCAGAAGGTTTTTGAGCAGCAGAGGGGTCTGCCAATTACAAGTACGGGCGAAATCACTAGCGATATTCGTGAAATGCGTGAACGCTTGAATCATGTTATGGCACCTATTGCTTTGGGTACTGGTGCTAAAAAAGTGGAAAAAAATGATGAAAATGGAGACTTTATAGAAGGTGATAAAGCCACATCATTCAATAATGATCCGTTGCCTCCCAAAAAAGGTATATACGATGAGTGAAAGCTCTACTTATAGATTATGACCACAAGACAAAACGTACCATTTATTGAAGGCAAAGATCAGTTACCAACAGGGTATGATACTCAGGGAAATGATGCATCTACTTTTTCTATTCCGGCATGTGGATTAGAAGATGTTGATACCGCTGTTCATTCTTTATTTGATACTGATATAAAGTTTAGATCTTATCAAGCCAACGTTGGTTCGCAAAAAGAAATAAATTTAAAGAAGCCATTTGTTATATTTGCTACCGGTGAAAGATTCGCTTTAGCAAAGCGTTTAAAGCCTTACAGAGACAGGAATGGATTGTTGCTGCTCCCAGCTATTTCGATCCGCAGAACAGGCTTAGAACAGCAGCACGGGGATACTTTTTTCGGTGAGCTTACAATAAAACGAAGACTAGATCCAGCAGATAAAGATTATCAATCATTGATTAATCGTTATTTATTAAAAAACGTACCAAATCTTCCAGCGACTTTTCGTGATAATAAAGGTGTAGACGTTGATTCGACTTCTATACAAGAAGGTATGTTACTGGATGTTGTAAATAAAGATTTCAAGAGTAATCACATATATGAAATCGTAGCAATGCCGTTTCCACAGTTTTTTACGGCCACATATGAGATTGTATTTTGGACGACTTACACCACTCATATGAACTACTTGATTGAAACATTTATGGCTAGCCAGATAACTCCAGGAAAAGGATTTTATTTAAAAACTGACAAAGGCTATTGGTTTAATGCAAATGTTGAAACCACAATAAGTCCACAAGATAATTTTGAAGACATTACAGATAGCGAGAGAATAATAAAATATAGCGTTACACTTTCTGTTAGAGGTTTTCTTTTAGCGCCACAGGGAGCCGGACAGCGTGTTCCGTTTAAGCGTTATCTATCTGCCGTGAATGTTTCATTTGAAACAGTTACCGCCGAAGGGGATGTGGCAGAGCAGAGAAATATTGATAATTTCAACGAATCAAAAGAAGACCTCACAAAAGATAATAGCTTTATTTTAACAGATCTTGAACAAGATCCTGAAACAAAACAAAAACCAACTTCCCAAGAGCAAATTTTATTCCGTAGAGAATATGTTGACCACAATGGAAACAAACGTGTTAAATATGTAAAGCAGATGGCGAATAATCAAAAAAAAGGCGAAACAGTTTATTCTGCTTCTGATCAAGAGACATTGATGCAGTTTTTTATCGACAAAAAGAAAACCTTTTAATATATCCTACATAGTTTTCTGGTGAGGTCGAAGGCAATACGATTTTTAAACTCTATTTATGCCCTAGAAACTTTATTCCAAAAGTGAGGAAATAATATGCCAGAAACAGTATTAAAAGCCCCAAATTATTTTGATCGTGAAATCGATCTAACCGAAAGAGTTACACCCGTTGGTGGTGTTCCCGCTACAGTGATAGGTGCTGCAAAAAAAGGGCCAGCATTTACACCAGTTAGCATTGGAAGTTATACAGACTTTGAATCAAAATTTGGATCAGTTGATCCAAAGTTCGTTGGAGGATATGGAGCACAGAAATTTCTTGAAGCTAAAGGCTCTGAATTAGCATCAGTAAATTATATTCGTGTTCTTGGCTGTGGTGCAAACTTAGATGCTGTTGATATTTCGGCTACCGAAGTAAGTGGAACAGTTGTAAGTGCAGGCATGAAAGTCGTTGGGGAAGGCACAGCACCTGTATCTGGCGCTTTTCAAGGCGTTGTCCAATTTTTGGTAGGTAAACATTATTTACCAACAAATGAAGCATTTGGCTATCCATTGTTTACCGACAACCCACAAAGCTATCCACTTCAAAGTTCGGATCAAGTAAATCTTGTACGTGCAGTGCTTTTCACAACACCAGACTCAAGATTTATTGTATTGAGCGGCTCCACGAATGCAACCGGCATTTATAATCAACAGACTTTAGCAGCAGGGACAAATAACTATGAAGCTGCTCAAGTCGGTACAGAAGGAATTATGGCTGGTCAGTTTAAACTTGTCCTTTCTTGTTCCTCTGGCTCATTTGCCGTCGATGATGGCAAAGCAGGTATAAAAGTATTTTCTGCATCACTAGACCCTTCTTCAAACCAATACATTGGTAAAATACTTAATACAAATCCAGAAAATTTCGAAGAGAAGAAACACTTACTCTATTTACACTATCCAGTAGACACTGAAATCGCTGTGCTTTCAGCAAGCAACGCAGTTCCTACAGTAGCTGTTCTTTCAGGTTCTAATAGCACAAACTCTTTAGGTCTGAAATTTAAAGATGTTTTTGGTTTTTACAACACACGCTATAAATCACCAAAAACACCATACTTCATTTCACAGCCATTTGCCGGTGTTGAATATGATCTATTTTACGCTGAGTCTCTTGATGATGGTGAATATGCTTCAACGAAATATAAAATCAGTATTACATCATTGCAAGCTTCAACCAATCCAAACACTGACCTTGGTTCATTCTCTTTGCAAGTTAGAGCTTTTGATGATACCGATGCAGAGCCACAAGTTCTAGAGCTATTTAACAATCTTTCACTTGATCCAGATAGTGAAAATTATGTTATTAAAATGATTGGTGATAAAAAATCACAATTTAATTTTGATGCAATCGAATCTGCTGATCGTGGCCTAACAATTACCGGAAAATACGGTAATCGTTCCAAATTTATTCGTGTTATTCCAAGTGCTCAACTGAATGCCGGTGAAGTGCCAGCCAAAGCACTACCATTTGGTTTCCGTGGACATCAAATGCTTTTGACCAATCCTGCTTTGAATGACCAGCTTGGTCTTCTTTCGAACCGCATTACTGGCGTTTCCTCAAGTACAAGCCCAAATGGTGCATTGTTATCAGGGTCAATCGTTCCACCAGTTCCATTCAGATTTACTGTCACCAGAAACCCACTGACTGCTTCCGGTACACCTGGAACACCAGGAACACAAACGTTCACAGACGGAAGGCTTTATTGGGGTGTAAAATTTGAACGAAACAATAACGATGCACTAAATGTTAATGCAAACATTGAAGTAAACCCAATTATTGAAAACTTCGCTAAATTTACAGGTATTGAAAAACTCGGAGTACTCACCACTGGTTCACAATCCGATTTGTTAAATAATAACAAATTTACTCTAGCTCGTGTCGCTCTAGCAAACACAATCATCACTGAGCTAACAACATCAGTTGGTGTTTATATGAAAGAAGCTGCTTATCTACGTGATGCAGCAATAAAAACTACTACATATAATACTGTAGTGGGTGACAGAGTCACATTTGCTTCTCTACTCAACTCTGGCAGTGCTGTTATATTTAATAACTTCTCATCTTTTGCCAAATTCACAACATTCATGCAAGGCGGCTGGGATGGTGTAAACATCTTTGACAAACAAGCAGCACGTTTCACTGATCGTTCTACCTCGACAGATCAGGGGTCAAGTGGTAAAGGTCTTGCTAATTCTGCATACCAATCACCAGGGGCACCCGCTGGCGTAAATTATACAGGTGCAGGAGTAACAAACTCTAACGTTATTGCTTATCGTACCGCAGTTGACATTGCAACCAATACATCAATTGCCAATAACAACATTCTCGCATTGCCCGGTCAACGTGATCCGCTTATAACGAATTATGCATTAGAAAAAAATACAGAATATGCATTGTCATTTTATCTAATGGATATTCAATCCTACGATAAAGACGGCGTAACAAATGGTCGTATTTTTGATGGCGATACAAATAAATTCGTATCAATTGCACAAACAACAAACGCATTTGTTACACGTCAAGTTGACAACAACGCAGCAGCAGCCTACTTTCCAAACGTCATCATTGATGATACTGTAAATAATCGTAAGGTAACATTACCAGCATCAGTAGCTGCACTTTCAGCTTTGAGCTACAACGATAGAGTTAAATTCCCATGGTTTGCTCCAGCAGGTTTTGATCGTGGCTCTTTGAGCTTCGTTCTATTAACCAGTATTCGTGTAAACCAAAACGATCGCAATGCTCTATATGATGCCAACATTAACCCAATCGTCAAATTCCCTGGCGAAAACTATGTATTCTTCTCACAGAATACACTACAGCAAGCATCAACCGCCCTTGAGTCAATTAACGTCAAGAGAATGGTTCTTGAAATCAAACGTCAGATTGTTGCAATAGGTAACCGTATCCTATTCGAACAAAACACACCAGCCTTGCGTCAACGCTTCATTAATGAATCAAGCTTGGTTCTGTCAAACGTCCAAGTAAGACAAGGTATTGAAAAATTTGCCGTAATCTGTGATGATAGAAACAATAGCTCTGAAGATGTAAATTCAAACCGTATGAATGCACAAATTAGAGTTATCCCAACCAGAGCCATCGAATACATTGTAATGGATTTCGTTGTGTTACCATCGGGTGTTTCGATCTAACACAAAGAAATAAGCTCAAAAATTAATTTTAGCTTAACAATATGACTATATCCTCTATATTAAAACCATAGAGGATATAGTTTTATGTTATTTGAAGACCAAGAAATTTTCAAAAACGATTCCGGTATATATAAAATAAAAAATAATGATAATGATAAATTTTATATAGGATCTGCAAGTAATTTTTTAGCCCGATACAAACAGCATCTTTCTGCTTTAAAGAATAATAGACATTATAACAACATCCTCCAACACAGCTATAACAAGCATGGAAAAGAAGCATATAGTTTTATTATTTTAGAGATCACGACGGGTAAAACCAAAGAAGAACGGCTAGATGTCGAAGGCGTCTATCTTAAAAAATATTATGATGGTGGTAAAACATGCTACAATTTAACATTGAATGCATATTCGAGAGAAGGCTCAGTTAGTAAAACTCCAGAAAAAACAAAAGCCAAGATGAGTGTCTCTTTCAAAGAGCGAAGTAAAAATCCAGATTATATTAAACGAAAATCTGATTCTGCAAAAATAACATGGAGCTTGCAAGATTATAGAGATAAAATGGTTCAGTTTGCTAACTCTGATAAAGCAATTGAAAGATTCAAAAAAAATTGTAAAAATAAATCATCTATAGAAAAAATGGCAATTTCAAAAGCAAAATATTGGGGAAAAGTAATTTCTCCTTTTGGTATAGTTTATGAAGTGGCTAATTTAAGTCGATTTTGCAAGGAAAATAAATTGCATAAATCTGGGATGATGTCAGTTTTTAGCGGCAAATCTTATCAATGCCTTGGGTGGCGATTATATGATAATAAATTAATAGATGTCGCATACTCTCCTGATGAGCATAGATTAGCCAAAGATTTTACTATAATAGGGCCAGATGGAATTGAATATAAAGGTAAAAATCTTAAAGAATTCTGTAGGAAAAATAATCTATCGCAGGGTAATATGCACTCTGTTATTAGTGGGAAGAATAAATCCTATAGAGGTTGGCATGTGTTGGCTACAGAAACAATGTCCGACAAAAAAGAACATTCACTTGCAAAAGAGTTCAAATTTTTAAGTCCAGATGGAATCATTTTTGAAGGAAAAAATTTGTGTGAGTTTTGTAGAAAACACAATCTAAACCAAAGTAATATGCACTGTGTTCTTAAAGGAATTTACAAACAACATAAAGGTTGGCGGCTACCAGATAATAAAACACAATATTAAAAGTAAATTAAAAACAGCTGTCTTATAGGTGGTATTTTTTTTTATTCTTCTATTTATTGTTAACGTTTTAAGATTTGGAGATAAAACATGGCAAATAGCAATGGAAGTGCTGGTGTTAGCACTAGAGAGATTGATATAAGCGGAGTTTCAACAAGAACCCCAACAGGCACACCCTCTTGTGTAATTTCGCCTACTGTACAAGGCCCAGCTTTTGTACCTACGATGGTAACAACATTATCAGATTATGTTTCAGTTTTCGGTGGTGTTAATGCAGATACTCCACTCGGCTACTTAACAGCAAGAGAATGGTTTTCTAACTCTTCTACACCGCTTGTTCAAGTAAGAGTGCTTGGTGCTGGCAAAGGTCTTGCACGTAATGCAAACGGCACTGTAACAGGTGCTGGGTTTGTTGTTGGCGAACAACAACCAGTAGAAAGTGCAGCAGGAGCACTTGGTAATAACAGCTATGCAAACACTGGCGGCGTAACAGGTAGCGTATATATGCTAGGTTGTTTCATGTCCCAGTCTGCTGCTTCGACCATTTTCTCTGATGCTGGCCTGCAAACACTTGGACAGAATGTAGCAACCCCTATTGTTCGTGGTGTATTATTTGCTCCATCAGGCGTTGTTCTTCGTTTATCTTCAGCTGCGGCACCAAGCGCCGCCCCTGCCTCATCCTTTGTTGCTACTGAAGCTAGCTTTAGCGGAGCATTTACTGGATCTTTGAACCTACAAGCCGGATCACAAAAATTTGTGATGATCCTAAATGGCCATAAAGGTACTGATACAAGATACCCAAATGTTCTATCTGCCAGTTTTGATCCAACTGCTATTGATTATTTCCCATCAGTATTCAATACTGATCCATTGAAAACAGAGCAAGCTGGGCACTTACTATATAGCCAATTTGACATTTTCCCATCCTTTGCTCAGCCAACAGGATCAGGTATAATAGTCGCAGCTTCTGCATCTATTTATGGTGGAGCAGGCATAGAAAACGTTGCATTCCTTGTTCCAAGCTCTGGTTCTGCTGGTACACATACTTCAAATGTTGGAACTTCTGTAACACCAAATTATGAAGGCTTCCAAGATCGTTTCGGCAGTGCATTTTCTCCATGGGTTATCTCACAAGGATTCGGCGGAAATGCTTACAATCTATTCCGCTTCCATCATCTCTCTGATGGAGAAACCAGCAATAATAGTGTAAAAATCTCTATCGCTAATATTCAGCCAGGAACAGCAACACAGCCATATGGCTTCTTCGATGTCCAAGTAAGAGGCATTGATGATCGTGATGAGCTTGGCGTTGTAAGAGTATTGGAACAATACGCAAAATGCACACTTGATCCAACAAGTCCAAATTATATTGGTAAAAAAATTGGTAGCATTCATAACTTCTTCAACTTCGATACTGATCTATTTTCACAGAAAGTAGTTACTTCTGGAGAATACCCAGTTCAATCACGCTATGTTCGTGTAGAAATAGCTGATGCCGTTGAAGCAATGGAACTTGATTCATCAGCGATTCCATTCGGTTTCCGTGGTCCACAGCACCTTGTAACCGCTGGCAGCAGCTCTCTTTACAATATTCGTCAGGGAGATCTTTTAGCTGGTCCAGGCAATGCATACTTCAATACTGGCTCCATAGGAGAATATCCACTTTATAAAGCTGTTCAGCCACCAGTGCCAATGAGATTGAATCTCAAAAAATCTGCCAATAGTAATGGCGTAGATTCTAACCTTTATTGGGGCGTCCACTTCCAAAATGAAGTAAGCACAACCGATCCCAATGGCAGTTCAATATTTAACCAAAGCATTCTTGGATATTCCAAATTCTATCCAAGTTTCGATGATTCATCTACGATGCAGTTTGCAGTATATGATAATACTGGCGTAGCCACAACTACTGCAAGTTATATTCTAGACAGCGATCAGTTTAATAACAACCTATTCACACTAGAAAAAGTTAAAGTTGTTACTGGTAGTAATGGAAAACCTGACACAAGCTCAACAGCACTTTTAAATTGGCAATATGTTCGTAACGGCGCTATTGCTGCTGATAACGCAACTAAAACAAGAGCTCTAAGAGTAAGCGACTTGGTCAATAACGCTCCCGCTCAATCACTTGCCAAATTCTCCTTTTATCTAGAAAGAGGATTTGATGGTGTTCGTGTCTTTAACAACGGCACAAGATATCTAAAAAACATTGCCGCCGCTCAAGAAATTGATCAGACAAGCCGTGGATTGACTGATGGTGCTACTGTACAAAGCTATCTCAAATCATTGAGCATTGTTTCGGATGTAAATGAAGTAAACATGCAACTGCTTGTTATCCCAGGTATACGTGAACGTTTTATTACAGACACAGCAATTACCACAGTGGAAAAAGATCGTTTTGATTGTTTCTATATCATGGATATCGAACAGTTCAGTTCTATAGGCAGTCCACTAACCGGCTCTTATGATAATGTTAGCGTCACACAAACAGCACTGGACTTCTCAAATCGTGGAGTAAACTCTAGCTTTGCGGCTGCATATTTCCCAGACGTAAATATTCGTTTGGATAATGGTGTAGTATATGAAAAAATGCCACCATCAGTTGTAGTGTTTGGTGCTTATGGCAACAACGACACAGTTGGTCAGGTGTTCAATGCTCCAGCTGGTTATACTCGTGCAAGACTTGGAAACGTTACAGATTTTGCGGCAGTCATTGATAAACCAAATGCCGATACTCTATACGTTACAAGCATCAACCCTCTTCTATCTAAACCAGGAGTAGGGCCTGTGGTATGGGGTCAAAAAACAACCCTAGCCAAAGAGTCACTACTTAATCGTGTAAACGTAAGAAGACTACTTATCGCTATCCGTAGAGAGGTTCGTAAAGTTGGTAATCAATTTATGTTTGAGCCAGCTAGAGAAGAAACTCTTAAAGCATTCAATGCAGCTGTTCAGCCAATCATGCAACGCTATCAAGCTGCTGGCGGTGTACAAAAATACAAAGTTGTTATTGATGCATCAACCACAACTCAGGCTGATTTGGATAATAAAACCCTTCGTGGTAAAATCTTCCTTATCCCTACCACCTCACTTGAATTTTTGTCAATAGACTTCGTTGTGACCAACAGAGAAAATTTTGTTGGTTAGCTGATAGCTAACCAGTAAAGTGGTTTTAATTAAGCCGGGGACTAATAATCTCCGGCTTAATTATTTGATGTTTTTACAGGCTTCTTCCATATAAAACCATTAGCAGACTTACATTTACCGGCGCAGCAAGAACTTATGGATGAAAGATTTGTACCTGTTTCTTTTGCGGCAAATGACATTAGAGGCCATGATTTTATAAAATTACCATCCAAGTCATATTGTTCAACGGATTTTGCGTTTGCATTTTTAATTCCTTTACGCCTACCATCACGAAATTTTTCAGTAACATACTCTGGTAAAGGTTTACCAATTAATGATTTGGATATATTCTCACAATGTTTTTCGGATTTATTTTTTCCGATCAAAGCATTGCTAATTGCAATTTTTGCGTTTTCTGGCATTGCTTTACCTGATTTTGGATGTTCATTGCCAGATTTTGCGAAAGGATTTTTTTGCTTATTAAACAATCGCTCTAATGTATTTGGATGAATTTTCTTTCCTTTTGTTTTTAAAGATAAACTTTCTTTCATTTCCTTGGTCCAGATTATTGGTGGAGGTCTTCCAGCAAATTTTGCAATATTATAGCAATTTTCCTGTTTATCATAATATTGATCTATATAAGTTTGTTCTCTATCACACAAAAGATCATTGATTGATACTTCTTCTAATATTTCAAAAATAAAATTTTCGTTTCCACAAATATTATAATCAGCTTGCAAATATGCGTTTGCATGTTTGTTATTATTAAGATCCCTAAAATGCTCTTGTTTTCTATCTTCTGAATGGCACGTAGACCCAATATAAATTCTATTTTTTAATATGTTTTTAATTGCATATACGGCAGATATATTTTTATTCATTCCTATAGTTATAGATGGAATCTTTCAATGTTTATATTGAAAGGCATCATTAAAGTAATTTCGTAGCAACTAACGTATAATTTGTTGGGACGGAAGAGTAAAACTCGGTAATGTATAATAATTAATGTAAGTAGGAGAAAAACATGGCCCAAACACTATCAGTAGAAGAAATGCTTCCAGCGAAATTTACGCCAATGATGAAGCGGCACTTTGTCTTCGCAATCGAAGGTATTGATGCGTTCCTCATTAAAACCGCCGCAAGACCAGAAATAACAACTGAAGAAGTTACTATTAACTGGATTAACTCAACTCGCTATATTGCGGGTAAAACAACCTTCGGCACAATGGCTGTCACACTTCATGACCCAATTGCACCATCTGGCGCACAACAGGTTATGGAATGGATTCGCCTTTGTTATGAATCCGTTTCGGGTCGTGGCGGCTACCCAGACTTTTATAAACGTGATTGCCAACTAAAAATGCTCGACCCTGTTGGTACCGTGATCCAACTCTGGGATGTAAAAGGAGCATTTTGTACAACTGCAACTTTTGGCGATTTATCATACGAAGGCGGTGCAGATATGGCAGAAATATCTCTCACGCTAAGATTTGATAATTGTGTTATGCAATACTGACCCTATCTTTTCATATTTTTGGCTTTTTACAAAGTCATGCGATATATTTTTAAAAGGAGTATTTCGCATGACTTTTTTATGCCCATTTTGCAATGAGGAATCATACGATAATTTGATTTCTTTATCGACACATTACCGCAAAAAACACAAAAAACCATCTAAAGATCTTTATATAGCTTTATATACTAAAAACATAGAACCAACATGTAAATGTGGGTGCGGTGAGAAAACTAAATTTTTAGGAATTGAAGCAGGTTTTAGAGATTACAAACGAGGGCATTCGTCAAGAGTAAACAATAACTACCAAACAAGCAAATCCAAAACAAACTCAATTGCATCCAGGAGAAAACTTATCGCCAATGGCATCTATAAGCCTTTTAGATCCTCAGAAACGGGGAATGTGTGGAATGCAGGCTTAACAAAACAAACTGACTGTAGAGTCGCTAAGATGGCGGCAGCAATCAATCAACCAGAAGAAATAAAAATTCGCTCTGAGAGAATGCGAAAAAATAGAATGACTGGTGTCATAAAAACACTCAAAGGCAAAGATCATTCTCAATGGAAAGGTGGCATTAGTGATTTAGGCGGTGTTTGTCATTCTAATCCAAAATATTATAAAGAGTGGAAATATCCAAAATTACTGGCTTCTGGTTTTAAATGTACAAGATGTGGAAAACAAGGTAATGGTGGTGGCATATTACAAGTCCATCACGATAAAGAGAGATTTTCTGAAATTGTTAACTCTCATGCCGAAAAACTTAATTGGTATCAAGAACTGCAAGATGCTGATTATGATCTTACAAATGATAACATAATTCTATTGAAAACAAAAATATCAGAAGCCGTTATGGATTATCATCTAAACAATGATGTTAGCGGAATTGTTCTTTGTAAATTTTGCCATAAAAAGGAACATAAGAGTTATAATTTCATCTGAGCCATGGATCTAAACAATGATGCGATTTAGTTTTTACGAAATTTGTTTCCTTGACTGGCGTCAAGATATGTATTATCATATAAGATATGACAAATACTGAAATTTATCTTGTTGAGCCTGAAGAGCGCACCAGCCCATTTCCTCCAACGTTTATGGAAAGAAATTTA
>Ga0214919_10003465_pt1 | contig 23807 bp, 26 predicted proteins | sample LL1503_MetaG_FD_177994 | JGI IMG/M metagenome (GOLD analysis project Ga0214919, IMG submission 177994) | Freshwater microbial communities from Lake Lanier, Atlanta, Georgia, United States - LL-1503 | ecosystem: Environmental > Aquatic > Freshwater > Lake | place: USA: Georgia | collected... | reverse complement strand
ATATCCTTAAACTTTTTTTTTATTAAGTGCGTTTAAATTAGACTTAAAATTCTTAAGAAAAATATTTATTTAATTCAAACATTTTTGTGAAATTTTAAACATTTTTATGAAAATAATAATATAATATTTACATTATCATTGGCTTTAATTTCTATTTTTGGATTTCCTAATTTAAAATATGGTATTTTAATGGCGATTATTACTGTTGTTACATTTACAAGTAGTATTGTATTATATCCAGCTAAAGCAATTGGTGCACTATGGTGTTTTTATACAATATTTATAATATTTATATATTATTTATTAAGAGTTACTAATATTTTAACAATTAAATAGTTATTGAATTTAGAATAAATTTAACTTGGAATTATATGTATTCGCAAAATTTAAAATATTGTCAAATCCCGTTATATTTACTTTTGTAATATTATTTAAACAAAGTAACTGATTTAATTTATTAATAAAATCTGATATGGAATTAATAGTAATATTACCTTTTTGATCCGGTATAATTAAGTTTGTAGCATATGCTAAAAATGCACAAACTTTTGTAATAGACTCTAATTGATTTAATTGATTTAATTGATTGGTATCATAACCAATTTTTGTATAATAATCTTTATTTGTAATATAACAATCTATTAAAAGATCTTTAATTATATTTGTATATTTATTTATAAATTCTAATTCTACTATGCCTTTTGGTATACCCTTAGATAATTGCTTTTCATAATTATTAGTAGATTTTAAAGAGGTTTTAACTTTAGCTACTGTTTTTATAGCTGCTGTTTTAGCTTGAGTTGCAAGTTTTGACGCTTTATTCCTCATGCTTTTTGCAAAAGACATTATACTACCACCTGTTTGGGATAAAAATGTAATATATGTATTAGACCAGGCCCTTACATACTTATCTAAAAAATTAAAAATAAGATTATCTAATTTAATATTTATTATTTTTGATTGTTTATTGAATTCGTTATTGTCAATAAAGGATTTAATAATTATTGATTTAATTTTTAATATTTTACTTATATAAGTATAAGGTTCTATTGGTGATTTATTATAATAATCAATCAAAACATTTAATTGTTCTAAATTTATTGTATTACTTTTTAATATTGCATTCATACTTATCTTTGGAGCTGTTATACTTTGAATTGATCTTTTAGCATTACTTTTTAATATTGCATTCATACTTATCTTTGGAGCTGTTATACTTTGAATTGATCTTTTAGCATTACTTTTTAAATCTGTTGCTAAATCAACTGCATTTTGTGTTTTTTTTTTTAATTTATCTTTTAATTTTATTGCTTTACTTACATAAGGTATGGATGCTATTTGTGCTTTTTGTTTTACTTGCTTATATTTTTTACCAAGAGATTCTTTAGCTTGAGATATTGACATTGCCGCTCTTAATTTTGTTGCTTGATATTTATTACTCACTTTTTTTTGTAAAGAAGTTGCTTTGTTTTTAAATCCTTTTACAGCTGATTTAAAATAATTTGTCATACTTCCAGCTTTTTGTAATTTTAATAAATTAGCATCTGATATAGTAATTGATTTATTATATTTGGTTATTAATTCATTATCTTTTTTTTTAATTGTTAATTTTTTCGACATATATATTAATAATATAAAAAAAATTAACAAATATTTATAATTAAAATACGCACCGATTAAAATATTAAAAAAATATATTATTATTATTTTATATAGAATGTTTTATAATATTAACATAAATGATATATATGATTCTTCTGATTTATTATTTTCTATACCTGTTCATGAGAAACAAGATATAATAAATAATCAGATAGAGAATATATTAAATTATAATCCTAATTCTAATTTAATATTTCATATTAATAAATCTTTTAAAAACTTTAATGCCTTATTATCTTCTTATAAAAATGTTTATATTAATAGTAATAGTTTCAATTATAAATATGCAAGAGGTTTATTATGGATTCATATTAATAACTTTTTAGAAGCTATACGATTAAATATTTCTTTTAAATATTTTATTATAATATCGTCTAATGAAATGTTTATAAAATATGGTCTAAATAAATATATTAATGAATATAAAAATGGATTACAAATAGTTAAATATAATTCTTCTTTAAAATGGCATAATTTTCAAAAGAATATTGAAAAAACAACGGAAATGCAATATTTATTAAAGAATATTAATTTAGACACGTTTTATGGAGGCCAAACAGAAGGACAATTTTATGAAAAATCTGTTTTTCAAAGAATTTCTGATATTTATATTAAATACTATGGTTCTAAAGAATTAAATAATTTTGAGACAGAAGAGATAGTTGCTCAAACTATTTTTAAAAGTTTTAATTTGAATTATGGGCTTCCCTTTACTCTTCAAAATTACTCTAATAATTTAATATTTAATGACTTTTTTATAGAACAATTAAGAGAAGATAATGTATTAATTCCTAATAATTCAATAAATGATACTTTATTAGAATCTCCGCATATTAATCAAAACTGTAAAAGTATTTTCTCAATAAAAAGAGTAGATAGAACATTTAATAATGTAAGATATTATTTATCTAATAAAGGATTTATATTAAATAAATCTATTTATCAATTAAATACTCATTACTATTCTAATGGAAGTTCATTATATTTACATAATAATAATCATTTACAATTTATCAAATCTAATGAAAAAAAAGAATTTAATTGGGTTGGTATTGAAATTGATATTGGATACTATTATTTAAATTTTGAAATAAAATCTAACAAAATCATAAATAATTTTAATAATATTGGATTAAAAATAAATGATAATATAATATATGATTTTTTTCTTAAAAATTTAATATTAGACGAATGGGTATCTGTTTCTTTACCTATTCATATAAATGTCAAACAGATTTTAATGTTTAATTTTGATAATTGTAATGAGGATATAAATATTGAAATAAAAAATATTGAAATTAATGTATTGAATAAAAAAAATAATAATAAAGATAATATTATTATATGTTTGTATGAAAAAATATTTAATAATAATATTGATTATACAATTAATTACAATAATATTTATAATAAAATAATAAAGCCTTTTGAAAATATATATAATATCTATATATTTATATCTTTATTTCAACCAAATTATATTATTAATTACTATAAACCATATAGTATTAATATTATTAATAAAAATAGTTCTATTAATGATATATTTATACAAATAATGAGAGTATTATAGAATTTAATGAAAAAATACATATTGATATTAAATTTATTATATATTTTGATATTGAGTCTATATTTAAAAAAAATATTATTGATTTTAATTTCTATGTTAATAAATTTAATATTATATCTTATTATATTCCTTATATAAATAATACTATTTCTAATTCATATGAATTTATGTCAGTCCCATTTAAATATATTTATATTTTTTATAAATTAATTTATAATAATAGATTAAATAATAATATTTGTTATTTACTATATTCTTATTTAAAAGATGTGATTGGACAAAATAATTTTAATTTTATATATGATGATAATTATGCAAAAAATACAAGAACACCTTTAATTAAATATTTATCTGAAGTAAATAATATAAATACTAATAATGGATATTTACTTAATAATAAATACTTATATGATATAATATATTATAATAAATATTCTAAAATATTGAAAATAAATAATAATGAATTTTATTTTTATAAAAAACCTACTTATAAATCTACTCCTTTTCAGTGGATTGGTTTAGAATATGTTGATAATAATACAACTAAAAATAATACTATTTTAAAAGTAGCTTTTGAAATAAAATTATTAAAAAATATTAATATATACGATAATATAAATTATGGATTAAAAGTTCACGATCCTTTATTATTTTTTAATGATTGGATTAAAAAATGTGAATTAAATAATTATATTAAAATAGAAATTGATATTACTATTTTTAATAAAAAACAGTATATTATTTTAAATTTTGACGATTATTTAGATGAAATTGAATTTTTTATTAAAGATTTTAAAATAATAATTGATTATAATTGATTATAATTGATTAAGAATATCATAAATTATTTATTTTAATAAATTATTTATTTAATAAATTATTTATTTCATCTATTGATCCCATATAAGATCCTTTATAGAAAATCCATAAATCTTCATTATTATTATATTCTAATTTTAAATATTTTAGAATATCATTATATTTTATTAAATTTTCTAGATTTACATAATAAACTTTATATTCTTTTTCATCTAAAAGATTTTCTAAATATCTATTTTTATTACCAACACTTATTATTGTATAATCTTTAATTGATGTTAAATAATCAATCATATTATTGGGTTTGAATAATGAATTTGGTACATAATTTATATTATTATTTATAAAAGAATAAGAAATTGATAATAAAGATAGTATTATTAAAGCAAGATAAATCATAGTATATATATATATTATGGTATTATATATTTATATATATATGGTATTATATATTTATATATTTAATAATGTACAAAATATAATTTATTTTTATTTATTTAAGTATGAATAATTTTGATAACTTTAAAAATAATAAAAATATAAATTTAAAATTATTAAAAAATTGTTTAGAACTTAATGATATTAAAAATAATTTATCCTTTTTTATTAATCTATTTAATAATTCAACTAATGAAGAAATAATAAGCTATATAGAAATAATTAAATATATAATTAATAAAAATTTAATTGAGAAAGAAGATATTAAAATGTTAAATATTAATAATAAAATTAATGATTATGTTGATAATAAATATATATATTCAGAATTAAAATCATTAAATATATTTTGTAATAAATATGTAAATAATAATAATAAAATAAATGAAAAAAAAAGTTTTGATTCTATTTTGAATGCAATACAATGTACTACAAATATTAAACGAATAAATTTTTATGTTAATAAATTATTAATTTATTTTAATAAATATAATTGTAATAATTTTAATCATTCTAAATTAATAAATGTTATTGAAAATATAATATATAATGAAAAAATTATAAAAAATACCAATATTGAATCTTTTTTAAATTTAATTAATAAATGTAAAAAAGAATCTAATATGAAAAAAAATGAATTAGAAGATATTTTAATAAAATTAGATAATGGAATTCATAAATATATTTATTTTTTAAATAATTTATATTATGATAAAAATAGTATATTAACATTTGTTTTAAAATTAGGATATGAGAATGAAGATATTAAAGAGATTGATAATCTTAATTTAAAAAGAGGATTTATTAAAGGTCTTAAGAAAGGTGATATGAATTATATATTAAAATATCAACCTAATAAATCTTTTATGGAATTAGTAATAAACTGCTATTTAAAATCTTTTGATAAGGAAAAGAATAATTACTTTTTAATTCCTGAACTATTATTTATAAATAATGATAACTCATATTTTTATATTATAGAAAAATATAAAACAGATCTTTATAAGTATTTTAATATTTTAGATAAAAATAGTAAGATTTTACAAATATCTGATGTAATAAATATTATAAATTTTTTAGTAAATGCTATAGAAATATTACATAATAATAACATTATTCATGCAGACCTAAAATTAGAAAATATAGTTATTAATGTTGATGAAAATAATAATATTAATAATTTAAAAATTATTGATTTTGACGTAAGCTTATTTAATATAATACCTGAAAAATTATTTAATGTTGACAATAATAAATATATTAAAATTTTAAACAATAAAAAATTAAGAGGAACAAGAATATATATGCTTAAAGATAAAATAATGACATTTAGTAATGATATTTATAGTATTGGTGTTATAATACTTATAATTTTATATAAAAATACTAAATTATATCTTTTTTCTAAAAAAAAAAATTTAAATTTAAATTTAGAGAGTGATAAAAAAATTATAATTAAATATCAAAATATTATCAAAGAAATGAATGATTTAAGAGATAAAATTGAAGATGATAAAATAAAATTAGAATTATTAGATTTAATATATAAATATTATATGAAGAATATTATAGATCTTAATAAAAATAAATTAAAATATATAAAAGATTTTATAATAAAATGTATTCTAGATAGACCAACTATTATTGATTTGAAAAATAAATTTAATAATCATTTCATAGTATAAATAGTATAATGTAATAGTATATATGCCAGAAGTAGTAGAAGTTCTAAAAACAGTTGATTTCTTAAAAAAAGTTATGAAGAATGAATTTATTACTGATATTAAAATATTGAAAGGTAGATATATTACACATGGTCCTTTTGATTCTTATAGTGTATTCAAAAAAAATTTACCATTAAAAGTTATTGATATAAAAAATAAAGGTAAATTTATCTATTTTATTTTAGAAAAAGGATTTTATTTATTTAGCACTTTAGGTTTGAAAGGAGGATGGTGTTATAGTATAAATAATACATTTAGATTTCCTAAATTGATTGATTACATAAATGATATTTCATTATCAAAGTATAGAAAAATACAATTAAATAATTTGAACGTGTCCTTTCATATTAGTAATGGAAAAATTATTTATTACACAGATAGTTTATCGTTTGGAACATTAAAAATTGTTTTTAAAGAAAATGATGTAATAAAAAAATTAGATTCATTAGGACCTGATATAATGTATATCTCTTTTAATTTATTCAAAGAAAGAATATTAAGAAATATAAATTTAGATAAATATATTGCGAATGTAATTATGAATCAAAAGAATATATCTGGTATTGGAAATTATTTAAGATCTGATATATTATGGTTATCCAAAATATCTCCTTTAAGAAAGATTAAAGATTTAACTGATAAAGATATTAAACGATTATTTAATAGTGCTAAAATATTAACTTGGGGCCAATATGATTTTAAGAAAGGAGTTAGCTTAGGCTGGATAAAATTATCTGATAAAATACCAGAATATTATGGTAGAAATTTTTTTGCTTATATGTGCGATACTGATATTTATGGTAATAAAATAGTATTAAATAAAGAGATTGATAAAGAAAGAACAATATATTGGGTGCCTGATAGACAAATATAATTATTTTTTTCTGAATTTATCAATGAAATTTTTATAATTCTTTTTAATACTTCCATATAGTGATATTGAACTATATAATGTTGATACCATATTTAAACTTAATAAATTAAATGTAAATTTTGATATATCCTTTACTAAAATCATTGTATCTAATAAATTATTTGATACTAAATTATTGTATAGATTTCTTATTTTTAAAATATTTATAATTATAATTGAAATATAATTTAATACCAATAATTTTTTATTCATATATATTCAATATAGATATTAAAAATAAAATATTAAGTTTTATTTTCTGCATTAATAAAATCTTCTAAATTATCTATGTCATCTAACTGATCTGATCTCATTATATATGGTAAAATATTATTACCTGATAATAAATTTTGTGATACTAAAATATCTGTTTTAATTATATCTAAATATCCATTGTGTAAATATGTTTCTGGGAATATTTGACGTGCTTGATTATAAGGTTCAATATAATCTTTATATTCTGTTAGATATGGTACTAATTTATCATTATCAACGTAATACATTTTAAATGGTGTTTTTGATATTGGAATGACTGTTCTTAAACTATCGTATTTATCATAATTATGTATAAATACTTTTATACATTCATTAACTGTATGAATATCTCTATTTGGATAAGTTGGACGCAACTGTACAATTAAATCAGGTAGAGGTAGATCCAAAGTATTAATAAAATGTTTAAATGTTTCAATATCTGGCGATAAATCATCTGATATTTTAAATGATCTTAAAGGAGTGACTTTTGCTTTATATTTTAATGCAATTTCTTGATATTCTATAGAATCAGTTGAAACATAAACATCTTTTATAAATTCTGATTCTAAACCAATTTTAATACTGTGTGCTAATAATGGAATTCCTTTGTATAATTTTATATTTTTATCTTTAATACCTTTTGAACCACTTCTGGCTGGTATTAAAGCAACTATATTTAAATCTTTTATATTCATTCTGTTAATAATAATTATCTTTATATTTTTATATAAAAATTATTATTCAAACATTTCACGCATTTCTGAATAAGTCATATTTCTTCCAGACTTTTTTTTGAATTAATCTGATTTTTTTTTTAAAATATCAATAATTAAATTAATTGATTCAGTTGATTCTTTTGATTCATTTATGTCATTTATGTCAGATGTATATGTTATATCTGTTGTATCAGCTGTATCAGTTGTATCAGTTGTATCAGTTGTATCAGCTGTATCAGATGTATCAGTTGTATCAGATGTATCAGTTGTATCAGATGTATCAGCTGTATCAGTTGTATATGTTGTATCAGTTGTTGATTTATTATTCATAATTAAAGGATTCTCTGTGAAACCAGATTTTATACCTGAAATTATTTTTTTTTCAGTTTCTATTTTTTTCATTAAATTTTTCTTATCTTTTTCAAATATTCTTTCCATTATTAATTTATATAAAATATGATTAAAAATTTTTTATATAAAAATATTAATCATTTTTATATAAAAAATTTTTAATATATTATATGTATTAAAAATATTAAATATTTTATTATGAAAATGAATTTTTTTATTTATAATCCAGCAACTAAATTATTTGATTTTTTTATAAATGCATTAAAATATGAATTTGAAATTTTAAATCTATTAGTTTTAAATTATAATGATTATCTAAATAAAGATATTAATAATGATATTAATAATGATATTAATATTGATTATGCAAACGATATAATAATGATAATAGTCGATCCGCATTTTATATTTGATTATAAAGAGATTGAACTGGAAATATTAAAAATAAATAAAAAATTTAAATATAAAATACTTTATATAACAGAACCTATAAATTTTATGATTGAAAAATTAATTTATACACAATTAATAAAACAGATTAATCCATATTGTTTATGGACATATACTATTGAGAATTTTAATAAAATAAATTTACCACGAAAGATTTTTAAAATATTTCCTGAAAATAAAATTAATAAATTTATTGATGTAAATTTACAAAATTTAGAAAAAAGAAATATTAATAATATTATTTTTTTTGGTAATATAAATGAAAATAGAATTGATACATGTAATAAATTTAATAATTATTTAATTAATAAAACCTCAGAATGGTCTCGAGAAGAATGGTCAGATACATTAAATAAAAATTTATTTTATCTTAATATTCATAGAAGAAATAATTGTAAATCTTTTGAATCATTCCGTATTATACCAATTTTAGCAAATGGTGGAGTTATTTTTTCAGAAAGATGTAATATAATTGAAGAAGGTATTTATAAGAAATATAATATAATATTTGTTGAAAAAGAAGATCTTTATAATACTTTTTTAAACTATGTTAAAAAAATAAATTACGAAGATATTTATGAAAGATATATTAATTATATTAATAGTATGAGATCTGATATCAATTTATTTTTAGAGCATCATAATATTTGTTCTAAAAGTTGATTTATAAAATTGATATATAAAGTTAATATTTATATTTAATATATTATGAAAATTTTATATTTTATTACACTCGTTCTTATAAATTCTGAAAAAATAATTCGTAATATAAATATACCATCTTGCAGAAATTGTATACATTATTTACCAGAAACTTATAATAATGATTTTGATTCATCATTTAATAAATGTAATAAGTTTGGTGAAAAAGATATAATTACAAATCAGATAAATCATGATTATGTGAACCATTGTAGAAATGATGAAAATAAATGTGGTAAAGATGGTAAATATTTTGAATATGAAAATAATATAAATCTAAAAATTATTAAACATCAAATTTTAAGTAATTCACCTTATTATATTTTATGGATTAGTATAATATTAAACTATGTTGCTTTAATATATAGTATACAAAAAAAATAATATATTTATGATATATTTATGATATATTTATGATATATTTATGATATATTTATGATATATTTATGATATATTTATGATATATTTATGATATATTTATGATATATTTCTTTAATATATTTATATTATTTTTTCAAGATTTGTAATTTGTAATATTTCTTTCTCTATTTTTCCTCTATCTACTAAATTACTTTTACATAGAGCATCAACTAATTCATTTTCATATATTTCACATCCTTTATGCTTTAAATACATGATTGTTTCACATTTATATTTTAAATAACCTAATATAATACCTTCGTCATGATAAATTGATTTAGGAATTCTTTCCATTATTTTAAAATTATAAGATATAAATTTATCCATATTATCTACTATTTTAATTGCAAATCCAAAAAATCCACCAACTCCTTGTCCGTAAAAAAATTTATTATTATTATCTTCTTTATATAATTCTATTTCTAAGCTATTATCTGTTATATTTTTATATTTCTTATTAAAATAATCATTCCACATTCCAGATGAAAATATAATATTAGGATATGAATCATATGCAATTTGAAAGTGATTTACTAAATTTTTATTATATTTTCGGTCATCATCTACTATAATTAAAATATTATTTTGTAATATTTTTTGATAATGTATTAATGGTCCTAAATATTTACTTGCTGGTCCATAATCTTCTTCTAATAATATTATAATTATTTTTGGAATATTTTGCAGATAAGATATTATTTCATGAGATATTGTCTCTTCAAAACGTTTATATTTTTTGGCAATTGTTATAAATATATTTTCAACAGATTCATATTTTAATAATTCTTCTATATTTTCTTTAAAAATAGGTAATTTTATTCTTGATGGAATAGTTGTTAATCCAATATAATATTTTTTATTTGAAATATCTATTTTTTTATATATATCATTTTTAATAGATTTACCAATATATATTGTATATACTTTGTTCTGTTTAATATCAATTATATCTAATTTTAAATGTTGTCCCCAACCCTTATTACTATCTATTCTTTTAATATATATTGTCATAGTCTCTTCGTAAAATTTAATTAAAAATAAATCTGAAAATTTAATTTCATGTAAATTTATTTTATAATTTTCTGATTCATAATAATTATATTTATCAATATATTTAATTTCATTTAAATTAATTTTTAATGTTGTAATATTTGATTTCGATGGACCAATATTTATTATTTTTTCATTAAATGGATAAATTTTTTCAATATACTTTAGTTTTAAATTTTGTCCCCATCCTTCATCTGCATCTACTCTCTGTATTGATATTAAATTAGTAACTTCATTATATATTATTTTAAAAATATCATTAAATTTCTCTGATATATAAAAAATTTTATAAAAATCAGATTCATAATGATAGGTTAAATTATGATCTTTTACATTATATTCAATTGTCTTTATATTTTCATTAGAATCTCCAATATTAATAATATTATCTATTCCTAATATTTTATCTCTAACAATTATGTCTAAATTTTGCCCCCATCCTATTCTTGAATCTATTCTTTCTATATTTATTTTATTATCGATTACATTAATTAAAAATTTATCTTTAAATTTATTATTATATAATAATATTTTTAAATATTCTGATTCATAATAATTAATATTCATATATATTTTGTATATAAATATTTTTGATTAAAAATAACTAATACTTTCTTTGAATATATTTTTAATCGATATCCGTATAGAAAAGGATATGTATAGAACCTGGTACAAGATCAGATGAATAAAAATATTGTTCACTATATTTTTTTAACATATTATCTATCCAATCAATTGTATCTTTTAGATCTTCATAAGCTTCTTTTTCTGCTGCTGATAATGGTTCATCTAATAAAGATTTACGAATTTTTTCAATAATATCCAATGTCCATACAGAATATCTGCTTTCACCATCACTCATTCTCTCTTCTATTTCATAAAAATTATTATTACCTTCATATTGATAATTTTTTAATGAAAATTTAGTATTGTAATATCTTAATTTACCTAAATATTTTTCTTCAATATTTTTTTTTTTATGATCGCATAAAAAAATATAATATTCATCTCCTGCCATTTTATAATAAATTATAAATATTTTTTTATATTAAATTATCTAATTTAATATTATTTACTATAAAAATTAAATTCTTACAGTTTTTTATAGGGTATTAAAAGGTGCGGATTTTATTTTTTTAGAAATAAATAATTAATATATATAAATAACATATATAAAATGACAGGATTTAGTTCATCTGGAAAAACTAGTATAAAAAATACAGGAGATATATTTATAGATTTAATACCAACAATGTTAAATTTATTATCAGCAGGTGATGAATATATTGCAAATGAAGTAATACAAAATCAATTATATATAGATGATTCATCTTTTTTTCAATTACCATATATAATATCAATTATAGATAATGTAAATAAAAATAATTATACATATACTTCGAGTACAAAAGACAATTTAATAACTTCTATTTATAATATTGAATATAAAAGTTTTATGGAAAAAAAAATAGTTACATTTATTACCTATTATGATATTGAAAAACAATTATTAAACTATGAAATACCAAGAGAACTAAATTATAATAGTTTAGATCAAGCAATTGTATATGTTGAAAAGAATAGTAATAATTATAATTATAATTTATTAATTCCGCAATCATTTTATTTATTGGATTCGTCGGATTTTTTATTGATGAATTTTAATGTGACTGGATTAATTTTTAATAGGGAATTATCGCCAGCACTAGTAAGAGGATATAAGATTGGTAAATATATGGCTATTGGAAGAACATGATGGGATTAATTGACTTTAAATGTAAAATATTATTAATGAGACGTGTAATCACTTATTTCTCATAATTTCTAATGCAAAATTTCCTCTGTCTAAAAAATTTAATAAATATTTTTTCATATAATAATTCATTTTATCTATAATTTTTAATGTATTATTTATTATATTTATATTTAATTTTAAACAACAAAATCCATATACTTGTGTTTGTTTATCAATATTATTAATATAATTTACATAATTTATATTTAATAAATAACCTTTTATACAAGGTTTATCTTTATTCATATCATAAACACATCCATAACCTAAAAATTTACCAATAATTTTATCATTATTATTATTATTTTCATCTATGAAATCAACGTTGATTGGATCTATTTTTTTTGATATAAAATATAGATTAATAATTTCTTTATTAATATTTCTATTATATTTTTTATATTTTAATTTATATTCCAATAAAATATTTTCAAATTTATTACTTAATTTTTTTTTAATAACAATATAACAACCATTTTTTACTTTTTTATATGTAAAATATATATTAAGAGTATCTGATAAATCTAGATTTAATTCACGTAATTTATTACATAGTTCTTCGTCACTATTCATAATAATATATATGGATATTTTTTTTATAAATTTTATAAAAAAAATAAGTATGAGCGAGGTGGGGTTCGAACCCACGCGTTATTAAAACACCAGGTCTTAAGTCTGGCTCCTTAGACCACTCGGACACTCGCCCTTAATATATATTTTATATACTATCTCTTTAAGTAGTTTTAATTAAACTATTAACCAACCTCCATTTTCACTTAATATTTCATTATTTGTAATATTTATTTTTTGATCAGGTAGATCTACTTTTATTATATTGTATTTTTGATTAATTGTTACTAATAACTGATTATTTCCAATTAAAATTTGAAAATTTTGTGATTTTTGTTCATTTAGAATATAAGGAGTATATTTATCATAAACTATTACTTTATTTAATTTTATTTTTGTATTATCATTTATTATTTTAATATTAATTTTATTACTATTTTCATTATCTATTAAATTTAATTCAAAATCTTTTCCAGTAAAATTAAAACTTAGATTATTATCTAATCTATCTTTAAAAAAATAATTTAAAGGTGGTAAATAAGATATCGTATTTTTTAATTCATCTGTAATAATATTATTGTTTGATAATTCTGAAATTGATTCATAAATATAATCATATATACTATTCATATTAAATAATGAGACTGCTTTCTCATAACATCTTTTTGCAATATTTTCACAATCGTATCTTTGAATTTCAGTTATAATTCTATTTATTATTATTTCACCTTTTTCATTATCATTATATTCAATTTGAATATAATCTTCATTTGGTATAAAATATTTATAAAAATATTCTTCATAATTATTTTCTTTATTACTATTTTTAAGAATTATTATACATGAACCTGTTAAAAATAAATAATTTAATCTTCCTCCATATGTATGTCCATTCATATTTAATAAATATCTATATTTAACTGTCTCTTCTATCGGAATAAAATTATTTTTATTTTTATTTAATAAATTTATATTAAAATTTGGATATGATTTAGAAGAATCATGAATTTTTTTTCTTATAATATTAGTATTTGCACCTGACCAAAATATAGAATCAATTTTATTTTCCCATGTAATATTATTGTTTGTAAATGAATTATAAATATTTTCATAAGATGGAATGTTAGATTCTATCCAATGATTAAAATTAAAATTGGGGAATAATTTTGTTTTATAATTTTCTTTTTTACAAAATGTAAATAGATATGGTTTATTATTAATATTTAAATCATTTAGTAGATCATTTGTAAATATTATAAATTGAATATCAGGTAACTTTTTATAATTATTTGTTTTTAATATTAGGTCAATTACTGATTGATTTCTACTTTCATATCCTTTCTTTTCAATAAATTTTATATTACCATTTATAATTTGTATTATTATTACTGCTTCCTTCATTTGATTAAATATTTTTTTTAAATCATCTAATGTATAATTATTTAAAATATTATCTGTTGATTTATCTGTTAAAATATTATTTAATTGTTTTTCATCTAATAAATATTCTTTATTATTTAATTCATCTATATAATCATTTGTTTTAACACTATTATCAATAATATTATTGATTGTATTATTTATGTCAATTAATGATTTAACGTAAGTTTCATTTATTAATATATTTAAATCTTTATTTGATTCTGTTCTTTTAATTTTTATTATATCATCTGATTCGGAATAAATATTTTCTAATTTTAATTCTGTTGATTCTGTTAGATTAGTTAATTCTGTTAGATTAGTTGATTCTATTGATTCTGTTAAGTTAGTTAATTTAGTTAGGTTTGTTGATTCTATTGATTCAGTTAGGTTTGTTGATTCTGTTAGGTTAGTTGATTCTATTGATTCAGTTAGGTATGTTGATTCTGTTAGGTTTGTTGATTCAATAATAGGAGTTATTGAATTATCTTTTAAATTTGTATTTTCAACGATACTATTTGAAATAATTTCTGTATTTGTATCTTTATTAGGATTTATTAAATCAATATTAACAGAACTATTTATAATATCATCTCTATTTTCATTAATAGGAATTTCTTCTAATGATTTTAGATTAATATTTTTTGATTTATTATTTTCAGTAACTGTTGATTTTTTTCTTCCCATATACTAATAAATAAAAAAATATTAATTAAATTAAACGTAACAAGTAATAATTAAATAATTATTTTAGATATATATTTATAATATGGATGATATAAAAAAAAAATATCAAATAGTTGTTTCAAGATATAAAGAAGATATTTCATGGCTTATTTTATTTAAAAATATTACATTGGTATATAATAAAGGAAATAACGATCATTTATTAAGTAAATTTGATACTGTTCAATTACCTAATATTGGAAGAGAAAGTCATACCTATTTATATCATATTGTTCAAAATTATGATAATTTAGCTGATCATACTATATTCTTTCAAGGTAAAATAAATGATCATAAAGTATTAGATATTGAAGATTATTTTAAAAATGATAATTTTATTGCAAAATTTAATAAATTTGAAATAAATATATTAAAATCTAATATTAATCATATTGGAAAATGGAAAAATGATATTATTACTGGTAGAATGAAATTATCTAAATATCTACCCTATGACTGGTTAACAAATCAAATTGGAATATGTATTAATGAAGAATTTACAAAAATTGTATGGGGTGCTAATTTTTCTGTTCATCGAGATTTAATTTTATCTAAACCTAAAATCTTTTATCAAAATATTTTAAGATATATTGAGGATCATATTAATCCTGAAGAGGGCCATTTTTTAGAAAGAAGTTGGTATATGATATTTCATAATAATTTTATTCCAAAATCTAAAATTGGTTATGTTGAAGATATTTATTTAGAAAATAAAAATATTAAAAATATAGAAGATTATGAAGAAATTCATGTATGGTTAGATTATATTCCTAATAAAGATTATAATAATATTATATTAAATTATGTTATTTATAATAAATATATAACTGTTTTTCCTAAAATAGATAATAATATTTTTTATTTTATGATAAAAGGTACTAATGATGCACATATTTTATTAGAATTCGAAGAGACTGAATTTAAATATGAATTTATTTTAGGTGGATGGTCTAATAGCAGAGCTGTAATTAGAGACTATAATAATAATACAATTATACACTCTTATGAAGGTTCTGTATTAAATAAATATGAATATATTAAATTTGAATTTAATATTAGCAATGAAATTAACATAACAAAAAATAATATATCTATTTTTAATTTTAAAAATGAATATTTAAATATTAAGAATATTAAAATAAAAAGTTATTTTAATTCTGATATATTTTGGGATTATGAAAGTAAGTTTATAGAAAATAGCAAATTTAAATATTACTTAAAAAATGATACATATAAAGATATTAAAAAATTTTATAATAACAATTATTTAGATTATTATGTAGAAAAAATTATAATTTAATTATAATATTTTTTTAACTTCTTCATCAATTATAATCATAAATTCTTCTAAACATTTTATTGAATTTTCATCTCCTTTATTTATATATTCTATCATATTTAATACTATTTTAATTCTATCCGCATTCCATATTGAATTTAATTTATTAATTAATTCTTTATTATATAATTCTGATATTGTATCTTTAATAAATAAATTTTTATTATATCTTTCTCCTAAATAATTTGATATAATATTGTAATACATATATAAAGTATGTGTAATTATTGTAAATGTTTTATAAGTTTCGATTAAAGATTTAATACCTTTTTGTGCATCTATAAATAAATTTTTAATATTTGGTGTTATTCTTACAAATTGTTCGCTTAAAAAATAATTACAAGCTATTTCAATTGGATTATATAAGTATTGAATATCTATTTTATTAGATTTGAATACATATCTAACTAATGATTGAAATATTCCTACTTCTTGTATAAATAATACATTATTATACACTGAAATTTTAGTTCCTATTTGTTTTTTAGATAATATTGCTAATTTTATAATAATTGATAAAGGATCAAGTATATATTTAGCATTTGTTATAATATCTTCTTCTGGTGATTCCATTTTATAATAATATATATTATAATTTTTTATATATTAACTTATCTATAAATATCATATTATATTTTTCATATAATTCTTTATAAAAATAATAATCTCCTCCATATTCTAATTTCCAAAAGCTATTTTTATTAAATGTAGATGGAATAACACCACTTTGTGTACTTATTTTAGATATTTGTATGGCTTTATTATTCCATACTATAGATTTATTTTCTAACATTATTTTAAATATATATATAATATTTGTATCAATACAATGCGTTCTTATAATATCAAATGAATTATCATATAATATATCATCATCATCAACGTGATAAATAAAATCACCTTCTAAATCATTATGTTTATTTCTAATAGAATGTCCCCAATATCCTAAATTTTCTTCTTCAATAATAATATTAACTTTACATAAAAATGATTTAGTAAATTCTTTTATTTTTTCTATATTTTTTGATTTTTTAATTCCATCAAAAACAATTGTTAAATAATCAATATTTGATAATTGTTGTTTTAACATAGATAATATGTTAAATATAGATGATTTACCAATTGTCGCTAATAAAACGTGAAATGATTTCTTGTTTGTTTGCTCTATTTTATAAGCTCTGCCTTTATATCTACCTTCTAATAAATAATTATTTATATAATCTTTTTCAGTTCGTAATCCAATAATATAAAGGAATGGATTTAATTCTTTATATGAAATCCAATTAAAATCTGGATATATATCATAAAATGTTATATTTTTATTAGATGATAATGATAATTCTTTTTTAATTAAAATATCTAAATTATTATTCATATAATAATTTAAATATATTTATTAAAATATGAGAGAACGTGATGAGAGGAAACATAGGTCTCCTCGTGAGGAAACCTAGGTTTCCTACACATACCATCCTTGTGAGGAAACCCAGGTTTCCTACACATACCTTCCTTATTAGTTAACTTATTAGTCAACTTATTAGTCAACATATTAGTCAACTTATTAGTCAACATATTGGTCAACATATTAGTCAACTTATTAGTCAACATATTGGTCAACATATTAGTTAACTTATTAATTAACTTATTAATTAACTTATTAGTCAATTTATTAGTCTACTTATTAGTCTACTTATTAGTTAATTTATTAATTAATTTACTAGTCTACTTATTAGTCTGCTTATTAATTCACTTAATAAATTACACTGATCAAAAAATTAAAAAGAGACAAAATATAAGGTAATTTATTATAATATTTAAATATTATTTAATAAAATAATAATATGTTGAAACTAATCTCCAATTTACCATTTGATGTGTTAAATTTAATTTTAGAATATGATGGTAGAATAAAATATATTCATAAAAAATGTATATATGTAAATATTATAAGTAAAAATGACTATAGATATAATATTCTTGAAACAAAAATAAATAATAAAAAAAATTTAATAAATACTCTTAATATTGGAAACAATGGATTAAATTATTACATTGATATATATTATAAAAATGATATAATTGCAAAAGGTTTAATTTTTTCCAAGAAATTGCTTTAATATATTATATTTTCTATTAAAAAATAGAAGTACTTTTCTAAGATGAATAAAAAATCAATCAATTCTTCTTTATAATAACAATCACATTATTAATCTTATTAATAATAAATGATTTAGAAGATATATCTCCACTATGATCACATATTATTTATGTATTAATTCATCTTTTTTATCATTAAATTGAAAAATGAAACCTTATATTCACATTCTTCACATAATCCATCTTTACTAATAACTAATAAATTGACTAATAAATTGACTAATAAGTTTACTAATAAATTGACTAATAAGTTTACTAATAAATTGACTAATAAGTTTACTAATAAATTGACTAATACGTTAATTAATAAGTTTACTAATAAGTTTACTAATAAATTGACTAATAAGTTTACTAATAAGTTTACTAATAAATTGACTAATAAGTTGACTAATATGTTGACTAATATGTTGACTAATAAGTTGACTAATAAGTTTACTAATAAGTTTACTAATAAATTGACTAATAAGTTTACTAATAAGTTTACTAATACGTTAATTAATAAGGAAGGTATGTGTAGGAAACCTGGGTTTCCTCACAAGGATGGTATGTGTAGGAAACCTGGGTTTCCTCACAAGGATGGTATGTGTAGGAAACCTAGGTTTCCTCACAAGGATGGTATGTGTAGGAAACCTTGGTTTCCTCACTAATATTTACTTCTTTTATATTTAATTCTGATTTACCTACTTCTATTAAGTTTTCATCTGATGTAACCAAATCTATAATTAATATTTTTAAATTAAAATTCCATCCATTTTTTGCATCAATTCTGTTTATAATTAATTTATCATTATTTATTTTAAAATTAAATTTATCAGGATATTTATTTGGATATATACAAATTTTATAATTATCTATTTTTATACTATTTTTATAATAAACCTCATTATCTGTAAATAATTTTCCATAATGATTTGTATCAATATAATCTGCATAATATCCTTTATAAAAACGATTTACAATAACACTATTTGTACTAATTAATGTTATATTATTATTATAATAATCATTCCAAAAATCTAAAAAATCTTCAGGAGGTCTATTATTTTGAAGCAATATGTTATCTTTGTTAATAAATTTTTTTATGGATTTAAAAAAAAATATAGGACCTGTAATATCTAATGCACTTGTACCTAATTTATGAAGAATATTATAAACACAATCTTTTATAGTTTTTTCTAATATTATATTTTTTTTAATTGAAAATATAATTGCATTTAGAAGTGCATTTTCTATTACATCATTACATAAAACTAATGTTTTAGTATTATCTAAAAATTTTCTAATTGGTATTTTTAATATTTGTTTACAGTCAAAATAACAACCGCCATAATGATATAAAAAACAATATCTTAATAAATCAGCTTTATATGCACCTGGTACTAATAGATCGTAACAATGATTAATTTCTTCACTAAAATTATCTCTTAAAAATTTTCTTGCATTAATATTATTATAATAAATATATTTATACTCAGGATTTAATTCAACAAAAGATATTATAGAATTAAAATGTAAAATATTTTTAAATCTATTATTATAACCTGTTTGAAAAATTATTTTTGGTATTTCTTGTGTATATTCATCATCATGGTATATTTTTATTTTTGTATCTATAAATATATATTTATAATTTTGTTCTGATTTATCAATATGTATTAATTCTTTTCTATTATTTTTATATTTATCATATATAATAATATTAAATGGATTATCCCATCCATATTCTTCATCTAATCTTCTTATAATTATTTTAATTTTATAATCATCTAAGTAATATATAACTAAATACAAATCCATATAAGTATTATCATCTCTTATAATTGTATATTTATTATTCATTATTTTTTCATTCCTTGGTAATATAATATCCTCTATAATTGTTTTAGTATCATTATCATGATATAATTCAAAATCAGATTTATAAATTAATGTTTTAATATTTAAATTAGAATTTCCTATGTATATAGTATGAAATTCTTTCTCTTCAATATTATATATTCTCATTTCCATTAATAATCCCCATCCTTCTATGGAATCTGTTCTTTTAATATTAATTTGACAATAATTATTATTTAAATAATATACTTTTACATCAAATGTATCTGGATAATTATATTCTATTAATTCATACTTGTTTTTAATATAATGATAATTCATTTTAAATAATAATATTTATTTATATTAAAAATTTAATTTATAAACTATGTTATAATGGAATATAATATATTAAAAATATCATTTAAAGAAAATTTTTATAAAAATATAAAAGATTTATATTTTAGTGAAAATAAAGATATTTTATATTACGATAATTCACATATGAATTATATTTATAAAGTCACAATAGATAATATTTTATATACTTTTTATGGATTTTATAAAGAAAATTATTTTAATATTATTTTTGATTCTTATGATGTAAATCTAGATATTACAATAAAAAATAAATTTACTTTATTAATAAATTTAAATTGGAAACTTAATAAAATTAATGAAGATATATCAATATGGACTATTAATTTTTCTAATAAATTTTATGGAGAATCAATTATATTGCCTATAAGAAATAAAATGTTTGATAATAATCTTAGTATTCATGATTATATTAAGATTTATAGTTTAAAAAAAATAAAAGTTACTATTAAAACTGTTAAAATTGTAGAAGAAAATAAAAATTTTAATATATTAAGTAGATTTTTAACATTATTTACAATAAGTAATAAACAAATTTAATTTTATAATTTATTTATATCTATTTCTGAATCTAATATTTTATTATTACTTAACAAAAATTCTTTACATTTTTTATATTTTAACATTTCATTATCTACTAATTGTTTATTTATAAATGAATATAAATATTCATAATTATCATTTATATTAATTTTAATTAAATTATTAATATTATTAATTAATTTCAAATAATTATCATAAAATAATATACATGATTTTAAATTATTTTCTATTTCATTTATATCTAGATTATAAGTACTATTCACTTTATCTAATAATAATTTATAATTACTACTAAATAAATTATTATAAATAATTTTTATATCATCATAATAATTATCTATTAATAATATTTTATTTTCAAAATAATATTTTAATTTATCCGAATCTTCCATTAAAATAAAATAATTTATTGTTCCATTTAAACCTATTTTATCATATTTTATATCAAGATTAAGTTGATTTATACAATTTTTTATAAAAATACCTAATAATAAATTACTTGATAAAAATAAAAATTCTTTATATTCCATACGTCTAAATGCATTTTTTGGTCTTATTAAAGAATCGAATTTTTTTTTTGATTTTACAAATGATAATTCATAAACTGGATATGGAAACATACTAAAAAATTGAACTCCTTTTATATTCATTGGTATTTTTTTATGAAAATAAATATCTGAATGATAATCAATTATTTTTAAATATTTTAAATAAACATATGCCATTTCTTTATTAATTGCAAAACATGGATTACATAATGCATAATTTCTTAAAAAAAATGGTTCAGAATTTGAATTATGATTTGATGAATTAAATGCAGTTCCTAATCTAATTAATAATGGTTTGTTCATATTAATTTTATATTTATTAAATGTTTTTCTTGATAATAAATTATTAATTATTCTTTCATGCTGAAATGTAAAAACAATATCATCTTCGCATATTAATACAAATTTATAATTATTTTTTAATATATCTCGAAATATATTTAAAAAAGAACACCAATTTCCAATTTGAAACGGTGTTAAAAAATTATTTTCACATAAACATCTTTTTAAATTACATCGAAAACAATTAGGAAATTTTTTTACAAAACCACTTTTCATTAAATTAATTACTTCATCTGAATCATAAGAAGTTGCTTCAAAAAATTGATATTTATCAATACCAACTCGTTTAAATTCATTTTCAATATGTGATTTTCTATCAATAGATTCTTTTAAATTTAAAACATAAATATTATCAAATAAAGTATTTAATATCATTATTTAAAGGAATATTTTTATTATTTTAAATATACTTATTTTTTATAAAAAAAAAATATAATAATATATTATATTAGATGAATAAAACAAAATCAATTGAGGATACATACAAATATTATTTAAACAAAAAAAACATGTTTAGAGAATTTGTCAAAGAAGATGAATTATATATAGCAACCAATAATTTTTATATATCCGATGAAGTTGATGATGGGAGATTGGAATTTAATAATAATAGCGAAAAAATAAAACCTTATAATAATATATACATGGAATTATATAATGATAATTTATTTAAAAATTATATTAATTTAATACTTATATCTAATATATCATTTAATTTAGATGAAATAAATATTAATAAATTTGATATTATAAAAAAATTTATTGATAATGATATTGAAATTGAAGAACAAATATTAGACGATTTATATTATAATAATATTTTTAGTAAAAAAATAAATAAAGAGCTTCCTAATAATTTTAATAAAAAAATTATGATAGAAGAAATGAATAATAAATATTTATTTAAAATTAATATAGATCAGTTATATGAAAATATATATTATGAAAATAATCAATATTAAGATTTATAATTAATTTATATACACCCATGCTTAATTTAAAATTCTCATATTTTATAGGAATTAAAAAGAAAAGGGTATTGTATATGTCCTAAATAGGAATGATAATATTTGACACCAGAGAGATATTATTCTCAATCACG
>Ga0214919_10003464_pt1 | contig 23814 bp, 25 predicted proteins | sample LL1503_MetaG_FD_177994 | JGI IMG/M metagenome (GOLD analysis project Ga0214919, IMG submission 177994) | Freshwater microbial communities from Lake Lanier, Atlanta, Georgia, United States - LL-1503 | ecosystem: Environmental > Aquatic > Freshwater > Lake | place: USA: Georgia | collected... | reverse complement strand
GCATCGAGCACGAACGCGATCTCCCCCGGGTCGTTCTGCGTCACGCGCGCCATTGGCGCGCCACCGCCGAGAGACAGCGCCTGGAAGAGCGACACAATCACGCTACGGTCGATGAGGCTGTGCTGCATGTCGACCGTGTACGAGTCGTAGCCAAGTCGGCCGAGCGTCTCGACCGTCACCGGCCACCCGATGTCGATCCACAGGTTGGACGCAGCCTCGCCGCGTGCCCATCGCTCGCGAACCGGGTTACGCCGCATCAGGCTGCGACCATCAGTTTCTCGGCCTGCGCACGATCGACCGTCGGCGTGCCGCGCACGGTGGTTCGGTAGAACTTGCGAAGTTCGTTCAACGGGTAGTCAAGGTTGCCGCTGTGCCAGGCCGCGCGGTTCTCCCACATGATGGTGTCGGCGACCTTCCACTCCTGCTGCCACTGGAATTCCTCGCGCTCGCACCATTCGAAGAGTTCGTCGAGCAACGCGTCACTCTCGGAGCGCGGCATGCCGAGGATCCGCACCACGTGGTAGGGGTTCGCGTACACGGACTTCTTGCCGGTCTCCGGGTGGACGCGGATCACCGGGTGAACCACATCGTCCGAGCGGTCCTTGTCGTTCTGGATGCCCTGGTTCAGGCCCAGCCGCCCGCCGTTGCGATACGTGGCCAGCCGCCCGTCGACTCGCTTTTGCAGCGCTTCGGGCATGGTCTCCCAGGCCAAGTACATGTTCGCGAACTTGGTATTGCCGCCGCGGCTCGGGATTGCGACCGCATGCAGGAATGTGCATTTCGCCGGCGTCCAGTCGTAGGCAAGGTCGGAGTGCCAGCCCACGCCACGCTCGGCGCCGACCTTGTCGAAGTTGCCGTTGGCGTCCTGGTTGATCATCAGCACCACCTCGGGTGCCTCTGGCAGCCGGTACTTGAGCGCGATGTGCGGCTGCAGTTCGCCGAACTGGCGACTGAAAAAGCACAGCGACTGCGGCGTCATCGGAGAGCCGCGAAAGCGCAGCACCAAGCGACGCAGGAACGTTTCGTCCAGCTGCTTCTTTTCGTCCGGGGTCAACGGCTTTTCTGGGTCGAGCCCGAGCACTTCGGCACCGATCGGTCCGTCGATATCGCGAATCTGCAATCCCATGTCTCACTCCATTGGTAAAGCACTAACGTACTGTCAATATCCCCTAATGCTGCGCCCGCGGGAAGCGCCGTTTCACCCGGCCTGCGGCAGGCGAACTTCGTTGCAACGCACAACTATTCAGGCTTGAGACCGATCTTCCGGATGATCCCGCCCACCAGTTCGTTCTCGGCGCGCAGGTCAGCCGCGCATGCCTCGAGCGACGCGCAGGTCGACGTGACGATAGCTCGCTTGCCGAGCTGTTCCTTGACGTCCGGCATCGCGGCGATTTTCGCGATCTCGGCATGCAGGCGCTGTGCAATGTCGCGGGGCACCCCACGCGGTGCAAACACTCCCCACCAGAGTTCCGGGTTGTAGTCCGCCAGGCCCTGCTCGCGGAACGTCGGCGTGTCGGGCAGCTGTGCGAGGCGAGCCTGCCCCGTGGTCCCAAGCACCCGCACCTTGCCGCTCGCCACGTGCGGCAACGGCGTGAGCGGCACGTCGAAGATCGCCTGCAGGCTGCCGTTGAGGAGGTCCGTCAGCGCTGGCGCAGACCCCTTGTACGGCACGTGGTTCAGTTCGGTGCCTGTGCGCATGCGGAACAATTCGGCCGCCAGATGGTAGGACTGGCCCACGCCCGAGGTCCCGTAGTTGATCTTGTTCGGGTTAGCCTTGGCGTACGCAATGAACTCCTTGATGTCCTTGGCGGGCAACGTAGCGTTCACGGCCAGCACAAAGGGCGTGGCGGCAAACCGGTTGACCAGGAAGAAGTCGTCCAGCGCGTAGGGGATCGCCTTCTGCAGGTAGGGCAGCGACACCGCGCTCATCGCCGCGACGATCATCATCGTGTGCCCGTCCGGCGCGGACTTCGCCATCGCGTCGGTGCCGATCGCGGTCCCCGCGCCGCCCTTGTTCTCGACGATCACGGTGCCGCCCAGTGAAGCGCCCAGGCGGTCGGTCACCATGCGGGCGACAAAGTCTGAAGGGCCGCCCGGGGGGAAGGGCACGATGACGCGGACCGGCTTGGCCGGGTACGCAGCAGATTGCGCGAACACAACTGAGGGCAGCAGGCCGACGGCAAAAGCAAGCGCCCGGACGAAGTGGATCATGAAATTTCCTCTTGCGAATCAATGATCGGCACTTTATCCGATCCCCTTTGACCTGAATCAAAGTTTCGCAGCCGGCGAGGTTCAGACTGCCAGCCTTGGATAGGAACCCGCACCTAGTCGAGGCACATCCCTCCCCGCTCCCCCAGCCGCTCGCGCGCTGGCAATTGCGCGGGCGCAGCCTGCTGCCCGTCGTGCAGGGCGGCATGGGCATAGGCGTGTCCGCCCACAGCCTGGCCGGCAACGTCGCGAGACTCGGCGCCGTCGGGACCATCTCCAGCGTGGACCTGCGCCACCACCATCCCGACCTGCTCGCGCATGCGAAGGACTGCAAGGACAAGGACGCGCTCGACCGGCTGAACCTGACTGCGCTGGACCGCGAAATCCGCATGGCGCTCGAACTCGCCGCAGGCCAGGGCGCGATCGCGGTGAACGTGATGAAGGCCGTCTCGCAATACGCGGCCTACGTCCGGCAGAGTTGCGAGAGCGGCGCGCACGCCATCGTGATGGGCGCCGGCCTGCCTTTCGACCTGCCAGACTTGACGCAGGATTTCCCCTCCGTTGCACTCATCCCGATCCTGTCGGATGTGCGCGGCGTGAATATCGTGCTGAAGAAGTGGATGAGGAAGAAGCGTGTTCCCGACGCGATCGTGATCGAGCATCCGCGCTATGCGGGCGGACACCTCGGTGCGACGCGCCCCGAGGACATCAACGATCCGCGCTTCGACTTCGAACCCGTGCTCACCAGCGTGCTGGCCTTGTTTGCAGAGATGGGCCTGACGCCCGAAACCATCCCCCTCATCGTCGCGGGCGGCATCCACACCCATGCCCAGGTGCGCGCACTGCTCGGGATGGGCGCTTCGGCGGTGCAACTGGGAACGCCCTTTGCCGTCACTCAAGAAGGCGACGCGCACGAGAACTTCAAACATGTGCTGGCGGATGCGAAGCCGGAGGACATCGTCACCTTCATGAGCGTCGCCGGCCTGCCCGCGCGCGCGGTCAAAACATTCTGGCTGGAAAACTACATCAAGCGCGAGAAGGCGCTGCAGTCCCACGCCAAGGCCGATCCGCGTCGCTGCGTGCCGGGCCTCAACTGCCTTTCCGTCTGCGGCCTGCGCGACGGCATCGACAGCATCGGCCAGTTCTGCATCGACACTCGCCTCGCCTACGCACTGAAGGGCGACGTGAAGAAAGGCCTCTTCTTCCGCGGCAGCGAACCGCTGCCGTTCGGCCACGAGATCCGTCCCGTCGCCGACCTGGTCAATTACCTGATGACCGGCAGCCCTACTCCGCCTTGACGTTGGCGGCCTTGATCACCGCCGCGTAACGGTCCTGCTCGCGGCGCATGAACGCTGCGTAGTCGTCCGGCGCGGTCGCGAGGTCGAGCCCCGCGCCGAGCATCCGGTCGCGGAAGTCCTTGGCCTGCATCGCCCTCTGCAGTTCCGCCGAAATGCGCGCGGTGATCTCCTTGGGCGTGCCTATAGGGGCCGCGTAGCCGATCCAAGCCGCCACGTCAAAATCCTTCATGTCGGTCGACTCCGCGATCGTCGGCACGTCAGGCAACGCCCCGGCCCGGGTGATCGTCGACACGCCCAGCGCCTTCAGGCGACCGGCGCGAATATGGCCCACCACCGAAGCGACAGTCTCGATCATATAGTTGACCTGCCCGTTGATGATGTCGGTGAGCGCAGGCGAGCTTCCCTTGTACGGCACATGGCGAGCCTTGATCTTCGCCTCATTGTTGAACAACTCCCCGAACAGGTGCGCCGTGGCGCCCGTGCCGGACGAGGCGAAGGTGTATTTGTCCGGGTTCGCCCTGACCAGCGCGATAAAGTCGCGCGGGTTCGAGGCGGGAAAGGACGGCGCCATCACCAACGCGTACGGGTTGCGCGAGATCAGCCCGAGCAGTGCGAAATCCTTGAGGGGATCGTAGGGCAGCTTCTGCAGCGAGGGCTGGATCGACATCGGGCCGCTCGAGGCAGCGAGGAGCGTATAGCCGTCGGCCGGGCTTTTCGCGGCGAGTTCAGTACCGATCGCCCCGCCGGCACCGGGCCGGTTGTCGATCACGAACGGCTGCCCCATCGACTCCTGCAGCTTCTGCGCAACCATGCGGGCCGCAATGTCTGTTGCCTGCCCGGGAGGCCACGGCACGATCAGCCGGATGGGACGGGACGGGTAGCTCTGTGCGAACGCGCTGCCGGCAACCAGCAGCGACACCAGCAGGGTGGCGATCCTCATGTCTGTCTCCTCGCGGGGGCCGTTGGGTTCGGTTTCTCGCGCCGGGTTCGGCACAGGTGGCCCCTCTGGTAGGGAGTCTAGCGCAGCGCAAGGACCGGCGCGCAGCTACGCCTTAGAGGAAGCGTAGGTCCGACGCCTGCGCAGGTTGAGGAGTTCGAACATTCCCATCCCGGCGATCATGGCAATCACGAAAACGATTGCCTTGAACTCTCCTGTGCCGAGGGCCACCAGTGCGGGGCCCGGGCAGAAGCCCGCAAGCCCCCACCCTGCGCCAAAGGCAAGGCTGCCGAACACCAAACGCAGGTCAATCGTGTCGACCGCCGGCAGGCTCATCGGCGCACCGAGCACTGCGCGCTGCAGGCGCTTGGCATAGGCGAACGGCAGCAAGCTCACGCCGATTGCGCCTCCCATCACGAAAGCCAGCGAAGGATCCCACGGTCCGGCGAGGTCGAGGAATCCCTGCACCTTGGCCGGGTTGGCCATGCCGGCCAGGATCAGCCCGAGACCAAACACCAGCCCAACGGCAAAGGAAGCGACAACCTGCATCTCAGTCTCCCACCGCGTGGCGGATCACGTACACGACTGCAAACCCGGCTGCCATGAACGACAGCGTCGCGACCAGAGAACGGATGGAAAAGCGCGACAGACCGCATACACCGTGCCCGCTGGTACAGCCTCCGGCGTAGCGCGTGCCGATGCCAACAAGAAGGCCGGCAACGACCAGCGTGCCCCAGCCCGCATCGATCCGGAACTCAGGCATCGGCCGCACCACCAGCCAGACGGGAAGCGCAAGGATGAGCCCGGCAATGAACGCCACCCGCCAGGCGCGATCGCTCGGGGGAACGAACAGCAAGCCGCCGAGGATTCCGCTGATGCCCGCTACTCGGCCGTTGAGCAGCACGAAGGCTGCGGCCGCGAGGCCGATCATCGCGCCACCGGCGAGCGACGCCCAGGGTGTGAAGTTCGCCCAATCGATGCTCACGCAGGCCTCGTTGCGTTGCGTCCTGCGGGACGGGCCTTTGCCGCTGGAAGCGTCGCCGGGCAGAACAATCCGTAAAGCGTATTGAGCAGCGCTTCCGCCTCCCGGCTTGCAAGACGATAGTAGATCCGTTTGCCGTCGCGACGGGTTTCGACCACACCTTCGCTCCGCAAAACGCCCAGTTGCTGCGACAAGCTCGGCTGGTGGATCTCGAGCAGTTCCTCGAACTCCCCTACGCTCTTCTCGCCGTCGATCATCTGGCACAACAGCATCAACCGGTCGCGGTTGCCGATGGCCTTCAGGAGCGCGCAGGCCGAGTCAGCCGCCTCGCGCATGGCAGAAATCTGTTCAGGTTTCATTTGCGCCCCGTCAATATGGGCAAACATTATATTGACTAGTATATTGTCTGTCTATATTATACAAATATGTAAATTGTTCTGCCCCGGATATGGGGAAGGAGACAACGCCATGCTTCTTGAATGCCCCGCCTGCGGAAAGAAAAACCGGATTGCGCCCGGCCGAACCGCCGATGGCCCTGTGTGCGGAAGCTGCAAAGCCCCCCTGCTGTCCGGTGCACCGGTCGCCCTCGACGACGCGGGATTCGCGGAACTCACCGAATCGGCAAATGCGGCAGTGGTCGTGGATTTCTGGGCGCCTTGGTGCGGACCCTGCCGTGCCTTTGCGCCGGCCTTCGCCAGCGTTGCAGGCGAACTTTCCGGACGCGCGGTGTTCGCAAAGGTAAATACCGAGGACCAAGGCGGGTTGGCGCAGCGCCTTGGCATCCGGAGCATTCCCACGCTGGCCGTGTTCCGTGATGGACGCGAAATTGCCCGCATCAGCGGCGCGCTGCCCGCGGCACAGTTCCGCCAGTGGGTCGAACGCGCCCTTGCCGGCTGAGCGCGTCCCGTCCCGGAGAACACGATGAAGCGCATCCATGCCTCGATCATTTTTTCAGCCGCCCTCTTTCCGGCCATGGTTGCCGCGCAGGGTCTCGCCACAGCGATTGTCGATTTCCGAGAGGTCGGCTCCATTCACGTTGCCGACGGCGTCGTGGAGGCTGTACGCGCGTCGGCCGTGGCTGCGCAAGTGTCTGGCCGCGTAATCGAATTGCGCGCCAACGCCGGTGACACGGTAGCAAAAGGCCAAGTGCTTGCGAGAATCGACGAGCGCGAGGCCGCCCAGGGGGTGGCCGCAGGCCAGGCGCAGGTTGCACGCGCCGAATCAGATCTAGGCAATGCACGCGCAAACCTAGAGCGCACCCAGAAACTCGTGGCGCAAAACTTCGTCAGCAAGGCCGCGGTCGACAAGGCGCAGGCCGATTTCGATGCGGCCCGCGCCCAACTCGCGGCAGCGCGCGCCTCCACCACACAGGCAGTCACGGTACAGGGTCACAGCACAATTACGGCGCCGTTTTCCGGCGTGATCGCCGAACGACTCACCGACCTCGGCGACATGGCACTGCCGGGCAAGCCGCTATTCAGCGTGTTTGACCCCAAGGACCTCCGCGCCGTCGCCAACGTTCCACAGGCGAAGATCGCGGACATCCGCGCCGGTGCCTCGGCCTCGGTCGAGATCACGGCCCTCGCCCAGCGAATCCCCGCCACCCGGATTGTGATCCTCCCTTCGGCGGATCCGCGCACCCACACGACTCAGGTGCGGCTGGAGTTGCCTGAGACCCTCAAGGGCGCCTATCCGGGCCAGTTTGCGCGCGTGTATTTCAGTGTGGGCAGGGCGAAAAAGCTCGTCATCCCGTCGAGCGCCGTTGTCCATCGCAGCGAGGTGGACGGCGCCTATGTCGTCGATGCCAGGGGCGGGGTCAGCTTTCGTCAGGTGCGTCTTGGGGAAGCCGCCGGAGAGTCCGCGATCGAACTGCTTGCGGGCATCAACCCGGGAGAACAGGTCGCGCTCGACCCGGTCGCCGCACTGGCCGCGCTGAAGCAGACAAGGCCGAGGCCCTGATGGGCAAGATGGGGGTTTCCGGCCGGGTCAGCGGCTACTTCGTAAGATCCCAACTAACGCCTCTCGTCGCGCTCGTTGCGGCACTGCTCGGGATCTTCGCCGTGCTGGTCACGCCGAGGGAGGAAGAACCGCAGATCAACGTAACGATGGCCAATGTACTGATCGCCTTCCCGGGTGCCTCGGCCAAGGACGTAGAGTCCCTCGTAGCCGCGCCGGCCGAACAGGTCCTCTCCCAGATCGCCGGCATAGAACATGTTTACTCCGTATCGAAGCCCGGCATGGCGGTGCTTACGGTCCAGTTCAAGGTCGGCGAGGACCGGACCCGCGCGCTGGTGCGCCTGTACGACACGATCTACTCAAACAAGGACTGGGTCTCCCCCGACCTCGGGGTAGCCGAGCCGATCATCAAGCCGATGGGCATCGACGACGTTCCGATCGTAGTGGCCACGCTGTGGACATCAGACGCCTCGCGTGGCGCCTACGACCTCGAGCGGATCGCGCACGCTGCCGAGACAGAGATCAAGCGAGTGCCCGGCACGCGTGTGGTGCAGACCATCGGCGGCCCGCAGCGGAGCGTGCGCATCCTGCTGGACCCGGAGCGCATGCAATCCTCCGGCGTCGCAGTTCAAGACATTCGCGGCACCCTGCTCGCCGCCAACGTGAGCCTTCCTTCAGGCAGCCTCGTGCAGGGGAATCGCGAAACCCTCGTGGAAACCGGCGGATTCCTCGCCTCCGCCGCCGAGGTCGCCGGGCTTGTTGTGGGCCGCCAGAACGGCCGCGCGGTTTACGTAGGCGACATTGCCACCGTGACCGACGGACCGGATCTCCCGCGGCGCTACGTCTGGCACGGCACCCGCGAAGGCGAATACCCGGCAGTCAGCATCGCGATCTCCAAGAAGCCCGGCGAGAACGCGGTCGACGTGGCCGAAAAGGTGATCCGCCGCCTTGATCAACTGAAAGGCAGCGTCATCCCGGAAGGCGTGAACGCGACCGTGACGCGCAACTACGGCGAGACCGCCAACGACAAGGCGATGAAACTCATCCAGAAACTCATCTTCGCAACGCTTTCGGTAGTCGGCCTGGTGTGGATGGCGCTTGGCCGGCGCGAGGCGATCATTGTCGGAGTGGCCGTCATGCTGACCCTGGCAGCGACCCTGTTTGCCTCCTGGGCCTGGGGCTTCACTTTGAACCGGGTATCGCTGTTCGCGCTGATCTTCTCTATCGGCATCCTCGTGGACGACGCCATCGTCGTCGTGGAGAACATCCATCGCCACCACGTGCTGCATCCGGGCCCGCTGGCGGCCCTGATTCCCGCCGCGGTCGACGAGGTCGGCGGCCCGACGATCCTTGCGACGTTCACCGTGATTGCCGCGCTGCTGCCGATGGCTTTCGTCTCTGGACTGATGGGCCCCTACATGAGCCCGATCCCGATCAACGCCTCGATCGGGATGCTGATCTCCCTGGCCATCGCCTTCATCGTCACGCCCTGGATGGCGCTGAAACTGCTGGGCAAGGAAACCGCAGAGGGGACGGCAGAACATGGCGGAGGCAGCAAGCGCCTCAACCGCCTGGCCACACGCGCAATCGGCCCGTTCCTGCGCGGCGCAAGTGGCGGACGCGCTCGAAAGCTCCTGCTGGCGGGAGTCGCGCTGCTCATCCTGATCGCCATTGCGCTCGCAGGAGTGAAGCTCGTCGTGCTGAAGATGCTTCCGTTCGACAACAAGTCCGAATTCCAGGTCGTGCTCGACATGCCGGTGGGCACGCCACTGGAGGAAACCGCGCGAGTGCTGCACGAAATGGGCGCCCACCTCGCCACCGTCGCGGAAGTCACCGACTACCAGGCGTACGCGGGCACCAGCGCGCCGATCAACTTCAACGGGCTTGTGCGCCAGTACTACCTTCGCGCACTTCCGGAACTCGGTGACCTGCAGGTGAACCTCGCCGACAAGCACCACCGCAATCGCAAGAGCCACGAGATCGCCGCGGGCGTGCGCCCGGCGCTGGTTGAAATCGCCCGCCGCCACGGGGCCTCGGTCAAGGTGGTCGAGGTGCCTCCCGGCCCCCCGGTGCTGGCGCCCATCGTCGCGGAAGTCTACGGCCCGGACTATTCAGGCCAGCAGAAGGCCGCGCAGCAGTTGCGCGGTGTGTTCGGCGCGACAAGCGACATTGCAGACGTGGATTCGAGCGTCGAGGAATCCGCGCCGCGCATCGTACTGCGAGTCGACCGCCAGAAAGCCGCCTCCCTTGGCGTGGCCCAGGCTGAGATCGTCCGGACCATGCGCGCCGCGCTCAATGGCGAGGACGTGACGCCGTTACACACCGGCTCGGCCAAGTACGAAATCCCGGTGCGCATCGTCCTCCCGGCTGAAAAACTCTCCGGGCTCGAGGCCCTCATGAAGTTGCGCGTCCGAGCTTCGGACGGCACGCTCGTCCCGGTGTCCGAACTCGTCGTGGCTGCGCGCCTCGAACGCGAGCAGACGATCTACCACAAGGACCTGCTGCCGGTGGTCTACGTGGTGGGCGACATGGCCGGCGGCGTCGACAGTCCGCTGTACGGGATGTTTGCGATGCGTGAAGCCATCGGAAAATTGGCCGCACCGCAAGGCGGCGTCCTCGGGGAATACTTCATCCGCCAACCGGACGACCCTTATGCTCAATACGCACTTAAGTGGGACGGCGAGTGGCAGGTCACCTATGAAACTTTCCGCGACATGGGCCTCGCCTATGCCGTCGGGCTGGTCCTGATCTACCTGCTGGTGGTCGCGCAGTTCCGCTCCTACGTTGTGCCGCTGGTCATCATGACGCCGATCCCGCTCACCATCATCGGAGTGATGCCTGGCCATGCCCTGCTCGGCGCGCAGTTCACCGCAACTTCGATGATCGGCATGATCGCGCTGGCCGGCATCATCGTGAGGAACTCGATCCTGCTGGTCGACTTCATCAACCTCCAGCTGGCGCAGGGCATGGACCTGCAGCAGGCAGTGATCAGTTCGGCGGCGACCCGCGCCAAGCCCATCGTCCTGACGGGCCTGGCCGCCATGCTTGGGGCATTCTTCATCCTCGACGACCCGATCTTCAACGGCCTCGCCATATCGCTCATCTTCGGGATCCTGGTCTCGACCGTGCTGACGCTGGTCGTGATCCCCGTCCTCTACTACGCCGTCATGCGGCGCAAATTCGACCCCAGCCCAACGCAACCACAGGAGCAATCATGAACACTGAAAACATCATCCGGATCTTTGCGGGCAGCGTGATCCTGGCCTCGCTCGCACTCGGGGCCGACGCCAGCCCGCTGTTCCACAGCCGCCACTGGCTTTGGCTGACCACGTTCGTAGGCGCAAACCTGTTCCAGTTCGGGTTCAGCGGCTTCTGCCCGCTGGAGCTGATACTGAAGAAAGTGGGCGTGCAGACCTGTTCGCAGGCCACCGAAGCCCGGCTCAAGGGCCAGCACTAGGCGCCGGCTACTGCGCCTCGATCTTCGCGTCCCGGGCGAATTTCGCCCAGCGCAAGGTCTCCGCACGAAGCAGCGCGTCCGTCTCCGCAGGCGTCGAGGGCAGCGCAACGCTCGCCCCCGCCGCCTCGAGGCGCTTCACCACTTCGGGGTCGGCGAGCGCCTTGTTCACCTCGTCGTTGATGCGCGCGACGATATCGCGCGGCGTCTTCGCATTCACGGAGACCAGATACCACGACACCACCTGCGCGTCGGGGAATCCCGCCTCGACGATGGTCGGCACATCGGGAAATAGCGGGTTGCGCCCGGGCGAAGCAATGGCGAGAGCCTTGATGCGCCCTGATTTGATGTGCGGCGCGGCCAGCGGCAGCGAGAGGAAGCTGAACGAAAGCGTGCCGCCCAGCAGGTCCGGGACGCCTGGTGCGAGGCCCTTGTACGGCACGGAAACGACGTCGATGCCGGCGGTGAGTTTGAGCAGTTCGGTATTCAGGTGCATCGAGGTGCCCACGCCCGGGTTCAGGTAGTTGAGCTTCCCCGGTTGCGCCCGCGCAAGCGCAACGAGTTCCTTGAGCGTGCCGGCCGGTACGCTGGCGTGGACCACCGCAAGTGCCGGCACGTTGCCCAGCATCGCGACGCCGGTGAAATCGTTGGTGGGGTGATACGGGACGCTCTTGGACAGCGCGGGATTGACCACGTGGCTCAATGTCGTGAGGAACCACAGCGTGCCGTCGGGCGCCGCCTTCGCCACCAGCTCGGCCGCGATCGCGCCGTTAGCGCCCGGCCTCGGCTCCACGAGCACTTGCTGCCCCCAGCGCGCAGCGATGTTCTCCGCCACCGGACGCGCAATGATGTCGACGATCCCGCCGGCTGCGAATGGCACGATGAATCGCGCGGGCTTGCTTGGGTATTGCGCGAAAGCCGTGCCGGCGCACAGCGCCAGGGCGGCCGCAACGATGCGAAACTTCATGCACTTGACTCCCGTTTTCTTATGAGTCCCGGAGGAAGTGCGCTACTTGAAAGCGAAGATTGGTCGGGGTGAGAGGATTCGAACCTCCGACTCCTGCGTCCCGAACGCAGTACTCTACCAGGCTGAGCTACACCCCGAATTCGCTTGGTGGCGGAAAGACCGCCCCCGGAAAGGCTGCGGATTCTAGCAGAGAATCCGCGCTCCGGACACGACTGCTACTTCTGGACGATCTTCCAGAACGTATCCTTGTTGTACACCAGCCCGTCCTTGAACTCCCAGAGGTCGCAGCCCTTGTAGTTGAGGTCGGTCCCGTCGGCCGACTTGCCCGTGACCATCCACACGGTGACGCCCCGATGCTCGTCGCACACATAACGGTCGATGGTCTCCCAGTGCATGTCCGGGATCACCTTGAAGCGGTCGGCGAGGAATTTGTGCACGGCCTCCCAGCCGTGCACCGTGCGTCCCACGGGCTCCGGCCCGAGCGCCGGGTAGAAGGTGGTGTCGGGATGGAAGTACGCCATGATCTGGTCGGCATCACGCGTGTTGAACGCATCGTGGATCTCGTCCAGCAACGCAATGCTGAGTTCACGTGGCTTGAGAGCGACTGCAGGTGTTCCCATTGTGTCCTCCTTATGCCCCGTGGGGCTCAGTTGTCGCGCACTACCGAATAGTCGGCGAGGGCTATAAGCGTGGCCCGGGCGGGCGTTTCGGGCAAGCCCCGTATCGCAGTGCACGCCGCCTCAGCCTCGCGGCGCGCCGCTTCGCGCGTGTAGTCGAGTGCGCCCGTCGCCTGGATCGCCGCCACGACCGCTGCAAATTCCTCGCGGCCGCCGTTCAGGATCGCGTTGCGGATGAGCCCGGCTTGTGCCGGCGTACCGGTTCGCATGGCGTAAATGAGCGGCAGGGTCGGCTTTCCCTCGGCGAGGTCGTCCCCCAGGTTCTTGCCGATGGCGCCCGCATCGCCACTGTAGTCGAGCACATCATCGACCAGCTGGAAGGCCGTGCCCATGTGCCGCCCGTAGGCGGCAAGGCCCTCTTCAATCTCGGGCGGCACGCCCGCCATCACGCCGGACAGCCTCGCCGCGGCCTCGAAGAGCTTCGCGGTCTTGCGGTGGATGACCTCAAGGTAGCGCGCCTCGTCGACCCCCGGGTCGCGGACGTTGAGCAGTTGGAGCACCTCGCCTTCCGCGATGGTGTTGGTCGCCTCGGCCATGATCTCCATCACGCGCATGTTGCCGACCGAGACCATCATCTGGAAGGCGCGGGAATAGAGGAAATCCCCCACCAGCACGCTGGCGGCATTGCCGAACGCTGCGTTGGCGGTTTCCCGGCCGCGGCGCAGGTCGGACTCGTCGACCACGTCGTCGTGAAGCAGCGTCGCCGTATGGATGAACTCGATCACCGCCGCCAGCTCGAACCGGGCATCGCCCCGGAATCCCGCCGCCGATGCGGTCAGCAGGTGGAGCGCCGGGCGCAGGCGCTTGCCGCCGCTCGCCACGATGTGCTCGCCCACCTGCCGGACCAGGACCACATCGGAGGCCAGGCGCTCGCGGATCAGCGCATCGACGCGCCGCATGTCGTCCGTAATCGGGGCCAGTAGTGAAGGGAGGGACAAGGCTTTGTACTTGATAATATTGAAAAAATAGGAAGCCTGACGCTTTATCCGAGGGCGCCGTCAGGGAAGCGAGATTAGCACAACGCCCCACGATTCGCTTTGACGCATGGGCCGGAAATCCGTTAAAATTGAAGGCTCTCCTGTAACAGGGGCGGAAAAAGAACCGCGGGAACGCATGCAAGAAGTGCGGAGAGACCCAGCGGTAAAAATTCAATCCGCATTAGAAGGAAACATCATGTACGCAGTCATCAAGACCGGCGGTAAGCAGTACCGGGTCAGCTCCGGTGAAAAGCTCAGGATCGAATTGCTCGACGTCGAAGTCGGAGCGGCGGTGCAGTTCGAGCAGGTCCTCGCCGTCGGCGAAGGCGATGCCGTCAAGATCGGCGCGCCGTTCGTGTCGGGCGCGAGCGTCAAGGCCACCGTCCTCGCGCAGGGTCGCGCGGACAAGGTTCACATCTTCAAGATGCGCCGTCGCAAGCACTACAAGAAGTCGCAGGGGCATCGTCAGTCGTTCACCGAAGTGCGCATCGACGACATCGTCGGCGCCTGAGAAAAAGGAACTCCTCATGGCACACAAAAAAGCAGGCGGCAGTTCACGCAACGGCCGCGACTCACAGGCCAAGCGCCTCGGCGTCAAAGCCTTCGGCGGCGAACTGATCCCTGCGGGCAGCATCATCATCCGCCAACGTGGCACGCGCGTGCACCCGGGCACGAACGTCGGCATGGGCAAGGACCACACCCTCTTCGCCAAGATCGAAGGCAAGGTATTGTTCTCGACCAAGGGTGCAACGGGCAAGCACCTGGTCAGCGTGGTGGCCGCATAGCGGTTCCCTCCACCGACACCGAAAAAGCCCTATCCCAAAGGTAGGGCTTTTTTGTTTCTGGACCCCAGATGAAGTTCATAGACGAAGCGCGCATCCAGTTATACGCAGGCAAGGGCGGCAACGGCGTTGCCGCGTTCCGCCGGGAGAAGTTCATCCCGCGCGGCGGCCCGAGCGGCGGCGACGGCGGGCGCGGCGGCAGCATCTGGGCCGTCGCGGACCGCAACATCAACACGCTGATCGACTTCCGCTTCGCGCGCCAATACCGCGCCCAGCACGGCGAGAACGGCCGCAACCGCGACCAGTACGGCAAGGGCGCCGAGGACATCGTCCTGCGCATGCCTGTGGGCACGATCATCCGCGAGCGGGAGTCGGGCGAACTGATCGCCGACCTCAAGCGTCACGGCGACCGGGCGCTCCTCGCCAAGGGCGGCGAAGGCGGCCTGGGCAACCTGCACTTCAAGTCGAGCACCAACCGTGCCCCGCGCCAATTCACCAAGGGCACCGAGGGCGAGGAAAAGGAGCTCCAGCTTGAACTGCGCGTGCTAGCCGACGTTGGCCTGCTTGGCCAACCGAACGCAGGCAAGTCCACGTTCATCCGCGCGGTATCGAGCGCGCGGCCCAAGGTTGCAGACTACCCGTTCACCACCCTCAGCCCGCAGCTCGGCGTGGTGCGCGTCGGCGTCGAGTCGAGCTTCGTGATCGCCGACATCCCGGGACTGATCGAGGGCGCCTCCGAGGGCGCGGGACTGGGACACCAGTTCCTGCGCCACCTGTCGCGCACACGACTGCTGCTGCACATCGTGGACATCGCACCGATGGACGAAGGGGCGGACCCGGTCAAGGAAGCGAAGGCGATCGTGAAGGAGCTCAAGAAGTACGACAAGATGCTGTTCGACAAGCCGCGCTGGCTGGTCTTCAACAAGACCGACCTGGACGACAAGCATGACGCGCGGATCGCCAAGTTCCTCAAGTCCATGCGCTGGAAAGGGCCGTGGTTCAAGGTCGCGGCCATCAACGGCCAGGGCTGCATGGAAATCTGCCGGCAGGTCGTCAAGTACATGGTGGAGAATCCAACGGGCGAGTCGGCCGAGGCGGCGCTCGCAGGCGACTCGTGAACGGCGTCGTGGCCGCCGCGAGGCGGCTCGTGATCAAGGTCGGATCCTCGCTCGTCACGGACGACGGGCGCGGCCTCGACCAGGCGGCCATTGCGCTCTGGGCCGGCCAGATCGCGCAACTGCGAGCACAAGGCAAGCAGGTGATCCTTGTGTCCTCGGGTGCGATCGCCGAAGGCATCAAGCGCCTCGGCTGGACCAAGCGTCCCAGCGCCGTGCACGAGCTGCAGGCCGCCGCCGCCGTCGGCCAGATGGGCCTCGTGCAATGCTACGAGACGTGCTTTCGCGAGCATGGCATCGCCACCGCCCAGGTGCTGCTCACGCATTCGGACATGGCCGACCGCCAGCGCTACCTCAACGCGCGCTCGACGCTGCGCACCCTGCTCGACCTCGGCGTGATCCCGGTCATCAACGAGAACGACACTGTCGTCACCGACGAGATCAAGTTCGGCGACAACGACACACTGGGGTCCCTGGTGACCAACCTCGTCGAGGCGGATGTACTCATCATCCTCACGGACCAACCCGGGCTCTATGACACCGACCCGAGACGCGACGCGGCCGCCCGGTTCATCCCCGAGGCCACGGCGGGCGACCCGCTGCTGGAGACCTACGCGGGCGGCACGGGCAGTGCGCTCTCCAAGGGCGGGATGCTCACGAAGATCCTCGCCGCCAAGCGGGCCGCTCGCAGCGGCGCCCATACCGTGATCGCCTCGGGCCGGGAGCCCGGGGTGCTGTCGCGCCTCGCCGCGGGCGAAAAAATCGGCACGCAGCTCACCGCCTCCACCGTGGTGCTCGCAGCGAGGAAGCAGTGGATGGCCGACCACCTGACGGTCAGCGGGCGGCTCACGCTCGATGCCGGCGCCGTGAAGGCGCTCTCCACCGGCGGCCGCAGCCTGCTGCCGATCGGCGTCGTGGCCGTGGCGGGCGAATTCGAGCGCGGGGCCGTGGTGGCCGTGGTGGGCCCGGACGAGGTGGAGATCGCGCGGGGACTCGTCAACTACGCCTCCACAGAAGCGCGCCTGATCATGCGCAAGCCCTCAAGCGAGATCGAATCGATCCTCGGGTATGTGGACGAGCCCGAACTCATCCACCGCGACAACCTGGTCCTCGCCTAGCGGGTCGGTGACTGGTTGCTGATGGCGTGGGGGTGGTAGCCGCGCTTAAGGGCATCGATCCCTTCGGCGCGTGACCGAATGGGCACGGCACCCGGGCAGAAGAAGTCCCTCTGGATGGTCATGTACTGAAGCGTCACCGATTTCGGCTCGATCAGCTTCCACTTGCTGTCGCGGACCACGGACCAGGTCTTCTCCGTGGTGCGGCCGTTTGCGTAGATCCTCTGTTCACCCGTGGCGCAGCGCAAACCAATGTGCATCACCGTTTCGGCGCCCGAACCGCTGCGGGCAACCATCGTGTAAAAGACAACCCCGTTCTTCGCCGGATCAATGGATTCTGAATCGACGAAGAACCGGAAATTGCGCATGGCCACGACTTCGAACCCGAGCAGGTTTTCCGGCTTCGGGTAGGCCGGCATCTTGGCCTCCACCTCCTCCCATTCCTGCTTGCTGTCCACGAACCCGGTGGATGCCTTGGGATCGTAATTGGGGCCGAACTGGTTGGTGCTCGACGCCTGCCCGAAAGCGCTTCCGGTCAGAAGGGCCGCAAGCAGTGCGGCCCACCCTCTCAAGCGAGGTCGCCCACGAGGGAGGTGCGCACCGCCTGGTCAGCGGCATCGGTCGCCACCGTATAGGCCGGATGGTCGACGCCCATGGCCAGCGCCACGCCGTACTTGAGCGACTTGCGGGTTTCTTCGTCGAGCTGGAAGCGCAGGAAGTGCACGGCGGCGGTCTTCTCGTCGTTCTCGCGCGGCAGGTCCTCGTCGGCGATGGCATAGGTTCGGCCGCAGCCCTCGGCCTGCAGCCACACGCGGTCCTCGATGCCCTTGAGCAAGCCGAGCATGCGGGCGCGCTCCGCGACGTCGAGGTACTCGATCATCATCGTCGCCTTGAAGTTGTTGCCGTCGGGCACCAGCGGGTTATAGACGTCGAGCTCGTCCTGGATGCCGGACTCCTCGAAGGTGCGCTCGATGCGCAGCATCTCCTGGATCTGGTAGCGGATCGTCAGCTCGTCCTCGAAGATCAGCGTCACGTGGTCGCCGAGGTGCACCGTGCGGTGTTTCTTGTGCGCGATCACTTTCGCGCGGAATTCGTTGCGCTGCTTCGCGTAGGCTTCCAGCGGCAGCAGGCTGTCTCTTGCGATGCGGGGCATGGTGGTATTCATCATTGTGGTTGCGCAGGCCGGACGGCGCGCGGGGAGTCCCGCCGCGCCGTCCGGGAGCCTTTTTCAGCTCCGAGCCGGCTTAGTCGACGAGGGCGTCGAGGGCCTTCTGGAAGCGGTTGGCGTGGGAGCGCTCGGCCTTGGCCAGCGTCTCGAACCAGTCCGCGATCTCGGTAAAGCCTTCCTCGCGGGCCTGCTTGGCCATGCCGGGGTACATGTCGGTGTACTCGTGCGTCTCACCGGCCACGGCGGCCTTGAGGTTGGCGCGCGAACCGCCGATCGGCAGGTCGGTGGCGGGGTCGCCGACCGACTCCATGTACTCCAGGTGCCCGTGGGCGTGCCCGGTCTCGCCTTCGGCGGTGGAGCGGAACAGCGCGGCCACGTCGTTCTGGCCTTCGACGTCGGCTTTCGCTGCGAAATACAGGTAACGGCGGTTGGCCTGGCTCTCGCCGGCAAACGCTGCCTTCAGGTTTCCGTGAGTCTTCGATCCCTTGAGTTGCATGAACGCCTCCTAGTGGGTGATACGGTGTTGAATACCGCAGGTCCTAGGGTAGAACCCGCCAAGCCATTGAGCAAATCGAAATTGGCAATCCCGCCGATTGACCGGCCCTATGCACGCGGGGCCGCCTCAGCGTGGCACGGCCTCGTCCCGCCTGCGGCGCAGCCGCTGGTCGGCCGACAGGAATCGGTGCAGTTCGGTCAGCGCCTGCTGGTAGACGTCGCGCTTGAACTCGATCACCGACTCGAGCGGCACCCAGTACTCGTGCCAGCGCCAGGCGTCGAACTCGGGCTTCTCGTTGGCGCGCAGCTTCACGTCGCAGTCGCGCGCCTGCATGCGCAGCAGGAACCAGATCTGCTTCTGGCCGCGGTACGTCCCGCGCCAGTCGCGCCGCACCCATTGGTCCGGGACCTCGTAACGCAGCCACTGGCGCGTGCGGCCAAGGATGCGCACGTGGTCGGGCTTGAGGCCCACCTCTTCCTCCAGCTCACGGAACATGGCCTGCTCGGGCGTCTCGCCGTGCTTGATGCCGCCCTGCGGGAACTGCCAGGAATGCTGGTGCACCCGCTTGCCCCAGAAGACCTCGTTGCGCGCGTTGCAGAGGACGATGCCGACGTTGGGGCGGTACCCATCTTTATCGAGCATCCTGACACCGCCATCAGTTAGAATCTTGTGTTGATTTTTTCACATTTTCGCAGCGAATAAAAGCTAAATGCGGACATCGCGATACCTTCTTTCGACCCTCAAGGAAGCCCCTTCCGAAGCCGAACTCGCCAGCCACCGGCTGATGCTGCGGGCAGGCTTCATCCGGCGCCTCGCCAGCGGGATCTACACCTGGATGCCCCTGGGCCTGCGCGTGGTGCGCAAGATCGAGGCCATCGTGCGCGAGGGGATGAACCGCGCGGGCGCGGTCGAACTCTCCATGCCCGTGGTCCAGCCGGCCGAGCTGTGGCAGGAGTCCGGGCGCTTCCAGGCCTACGGGCCCGAACTGCTGCGCTTCAAGGACCGGCACGAGCGCGATTTCGTGCTCCAGCCGACCTCCGAAGAGGCCATCACCGATATCGCCCGGAGCGAGCTCAAGAGCTGGCGCAAGCTCCCGCTGCACCTGTACCAGATCCAGACGAAATTCCGGGATGAGCGCCGCCCGCGTTTCGGCGTGATGCGCGGCCGCGAATTCACCATGAAGGACGGTTACTCCTTCCACGCGGACTTCGCCGACCTGCAGCGCGAGTACCAGTCGATGTACGAGACCTACACGCGCATCTTCACCCGCCTCGGCCTCACCTTTCGTGCAGTCGCGGCGGACACCGGCGCGATCGGCGGGACGGGATCGCACGAATTCCAGGTGCTGGCCGACTCGGGCGAGGACGCGATCGCGTTCTGCCCGGCCTCCGACTATGCCGCCAACGTCGAGCTGGCCGAGGCGGTTGCGCCCGCAGGCGGCCGCCCAGCGGCTTCCGAGGCCATGCAGAAAGTGGCAACGCCGGGCAAGACCAGTTGCGAAGCCGTATCCGAGATGCTCGGCAAACCGCTCTCCACCTCGATGAAGGCGATCGCGTTGATGGGCGGCGCCGCGGGCGCCGAAAAATTCGTGCTCCTGCTCCTGCGCGGCGACCACTCCCTGAACGAGATCAAGGCGACCAAGATCCCTGCGCTCAATCCGTTCCGCTTCGCGACGACCGAGGAGATCCAGAAGCACATGGGCTGCGTGCCCGGCTACATCGGGCCGGTCGGCGTCAGCGGCTTCGAGGTCATTGCAGACCGTTCGGTCGCGGCAATGGCCGACTTCGTCTGTGGCGCGAACGATGCGGGCTACCACCTGACCGGCGTGAACTGGGGCCGCGACCTGCCCGAACCTGCCCTGGTGGCCGACATCCGGAACGTGGTGGCCGGCGACCCCAGCCCGGACGGCAAGGGCACGCTCGAACTGTGCCGCGGCATCGAGGTCGGACACATTTTCCAGCTGCGCACCAAATACTCGGAAGCGATGAAGGCCGTATTCCTCGACGAGAAGAGCGAATCGCGCCCGATGGAAATGGGCTGCTACGGCATCGGGATCACGCGCATCGTCGCTGCGGCCATCGAGCAGGGGCACGACGCGCGCGGGGCGATCTTCCCCGCACCGATCGCGCCATTCGAGGCCTGCGTAGTGCCCATCGGCTACCACAAGAGCGCCGAGGTCCGGGCCGCCGCCGACAAGCTCTACGCGGAACTCGTTGCCGAAGGCATCGACGTCCTGCTCGACGACCGCGACGAGCGGCCCGGCTCGATGTTCGCCGACATGGAACTCATCGGCGTGCCGCACCGGCTGGTGGTGTCCGACAAGGGGCTGGCCGCCGGCACGGTCGAATACAAGGGCCGGCGCGACGAAAAGCCTGCAATGCTGCCGCAGGGCGAAGCGGTGGCGACAATCCGCGGCAAGCTTCGCGCTGCGTGAAGGCGCTCGCCGCCCTCCTCTCCCTGCTTGTTTGCGGCGCGGCGCATGCCGGCGCGCAGATCTACGAGCCGATGGCGGCGAACGTGCTCGCGGCGATGTCAGCGTCGATCAGCGACCGGTCGCCCGCCCTGCTCGGGTTCCACGATCCCGAGGATGCGCGGCTCTGGCTGAACGAAATGTCTTCGCGCCTCGCGCGGCGCCTCCCCGACCGGCAGGTGCGAACCGAGCTGCTGAAGACCGTGCACCATGAGGCGATGCGCGCAGGCCTGGACCCGCAGCTGGTCCTCGGCCTGATGGAAGTCGAGAGCGGGTTTCGAAAATATGCCATCTCGAGCGCCGGTGCGCGCGGCTTCATGCAGGTGATGCCTTTCTGGATAAAGCTGATTGGCAAGCACGACCACAACCTGTTCCATATCCGCCTCAACGTGCGCTACGGCTGCGTGATCCTGCGCCATTACCTCGACATGGAAAGCGGCGACTACTTCCGCGCGCTGGGACGCTACAACGGCAGCCTTGGCAAGCCCGAATACCCCAACCTCGTGCTCGGCGCCTGGAAGGGGAAGTGGGGGTACGCCGGGGCGACCAGCTGAGATGCCGGCCGCGCTCCGCGCCCCCGGGGCGAGACTCTCCGCCTGGTTCTACGGCAAGCGCCCGCCCGAGCATGGCGCCATCACGCTCGGGCACCGTCGCGTCTACATCGTGCCGACCCGCATCGGCCTGATGTTCGCGGCGACGCTGGTGATCATGCTTATCGGCTCGATCAACTACGTCCTGTCGCTGGGTTACATGCTGACGTTCCTGCTCGCAGGCATGGGGCTCGCGGGCATGGTCCACACGGTCCGCAACCTCGCTCGCCTGGTGATTGTTGCCGGCCGGGCGGAGCCCGTATTCGCCGGGGAGGACGCGCAGTTCAGGCTGTACCTCGACAACCCGGCGCCATGGGAACGGCCGGCGATCATGGTGCGTCACGAAGCGTCCGGCGCCCAGACAGTGACGAACGTGCGGGCCGGTCCCGGCACGGAAGTCGTGTTGCCCGTACCCGCCACGCACCGCGGCTGGCTTGACCTCGCTCGCGTGTCGCTGGAAACCCGCTACCCGCTCGGCCTGTTCCGCGCCTGGAGCGTCATCCGCCCCGACTACCGCTGCCTCGTGTACCCCCGCCCGGACAAGGCGCCGCTGCCGCCCTCCAGCCCGCAGGGCGGTGCGGGCCTACGACAAGCCACGGCGCAAGGCACCGACGACTACTCCGGCCTGCGCGCCTATCAGCCGGCCGACTCGCCCCGCCACGTTGCGTGGAAGCAGGTCGCGCACAGCGAAACCATGCTCACGAAGCAATTCACCGGCGACGCGTCGGCCGAGTTGTGGCTCGACTGGTCGCTGCTGCCGCCGGCGCTCGATGTCGAGGCGAAGCTCTCCCGGCTGGCGGGCTGGGTGCTGGCCGCCGAGGACGCGGGACTGAGCTACGGCGTACGGCTGCCGGGCACCGAACTGTCCCCGGGGCACGGCGACACGCATCGCGCCGCCTGCCTTACTGCGCTCGCCCTCCACGAGGCCACGACGAGGTGAGCACGGCCCTCGCCCACCCGCTCGCGCCCGAGCAGCGCGCCGTGACCGGCCGCGACCTCGGGTGGCTGTCGGGCTGCCTCCTTTTCGTGATGGCGCCGCACGCCGTGCGCGTGCCCTGGTGGCTCCTGGCGTTCGCCCTCTGCCTGTTCGGCTGGCGCACCTGGATCGCACTGGGCAACCGGCGCCTGCCCTCGATCTGGCTCCTGATCGGGGTGGCCGTGCTCGGCATGATCGGGATCGGCATCGAATACCGCACGCTGTTCGGCCGCGCGTCCGGCATTGCGCTGCTGATGATGCTCGCCGGGCTCAAGCTGCTCGAGATGCGCACCCACCGCGACGCAACGATGGTGGTGTTCCTTTGCTACTTCCTCGTGCTCACGAATTTCCTGTTCACGCAGTCGATCCAGACCGCAGTGGTGATGTGCGGTGCGCTGGTGGCGATCACCGGCGCCCTGGTCTCGTTCAGCGCGCCGCACCGCAAGCCGGTGGCAGACCTGCGCACGGCGGGCCTCCTCCTCACCCACGCGATACCCATAGGCATCGTGCTGTTCGTCCTCTTCCCGCGCGTACAGGGCCCGCTCTGGGGCATGCCGCAGGATGCGTACTCCGGCATCACCGGGCTGTCCGACACGATGGCGCCGGGCAACCTGTCGCAACTGTCGATCTCGGACGCGATAGCCTTCCGCGTCCTCTTCAAGGGGCCGATCCCCGGCCCCCGCCAGCGCTACTGGCGCGGCCCCGTGCTGTGGGACTTCGACGGCCGCACCTGGCGCTCCGGCCCGCGGCGGCCGCGCGCCACCGACGACCTGGTCGAGGGGGAAGCGAAGTACGAGTACCAGGTCGTCATCGAACCGCACAACCGCAACTGGCTCTTCGCGCTGGAGACCGCAGCCTCGCTGCCGCCGAATGCATGGATCTCCAATGACGGGCAGCTGATGTCGTACTCCGAGGTCCGCAACCGCATGCGGTACGACATGACTTCGATCGCCGGGGCTCGCCGCAACGGCCCGGAGACCGAAGGCAGCCTCGCCCGCGGCATGCTGCTCCCGGCCGGATACAACCCGCGCACCCTGGCCCTCGCGCAGGAGTGGCGCCGCACGATCAAAGACGATGGCGCGCTGCTCCAGCACGCCATCACCTGGCTGGTCGAGCAGAAGTACGTCTACACACTCCTGCCGCCGCTGATGGGGCGCGACAGCGTCGACGAGTTCCTGTTCGACGCCAAACGCGGGTTCTGCGAGCACTTCTCCTCGTCCTTCGTGGTACTGATGCGCTCGGCAGGCGTCCCTGCGCGCGTGGTCACGGGGTATCTCGGCGGCGAGATCAATCCCCTCGACAACTACATGACGGTGCGCCAGGCGGAAGCCCATGCCTGGGCCGAAGTCTACGTCCAGGGGCGAGGCTGGGTCCGCGTCGACCCGACGGCGGTATCGGTGCCGGGCCGTGCGGATTCAGGGATGGCGAACTCGGTGCCGCAGGGCGACCCCGTGCCTTACCTCATGCGGGCGGACTCGGCCTGGCTCAAGTCGCTCCGCTACAACTGGGAAGCACTCTCAAACCAGTGGAACATCTGGGTGCTGGGCTACAACACCGAGCGCCAGCGCGACTTCCTCGCGCGGATCGGCATGACGGACGCTGACTGGAAGGATCTTGCGACGATGCTCGTGTCCGCGCTTGGCGTC
>Ga0214919_10003462_pt1 | contig 23825 bp, 16 predicted proteins | sample LL1503_MetaG_FD_177994 | JGI IMG/M metagenome (GOLD analysis project Ga0214919, IMG submission 177994) | Freshwater microbial communities from Lake Lanier, Atlanta, Georgia, United States - LL-1503 | ecosystem: Environmental > Aquatic > Freshwater > Lake | place: USA: Georgia | collected... | reverse complement strand
AGAATTAGTTGAAGAAGATGTTAAACAAGAAATAATAGAATTAGTTGAAGAAGATGTTAAACAAGAAATAATAGAATTAGTTGAAGAAGATGTTAAACAAGAAATAATAGAATTAGTTGAAGAAGATGTTAAACAAGAAATAATAGAATTAGTTGAAGAAGATGTTAAACAAGAATTAGTTGAAGAAGATGTTAAACAAGAATTAGTTGAAGAAGATATTAAACAAGAATCAGTTGAAGAAGATGTTAAACAAGAATTAGTTGAAGAAGATATTAAACAAGAATCAGTTGAAAAAGATCTTAAACAAGATATTAAACAATATACATTAAATTCAATTGGAGAAAATAAAGAATATATTATTAATAAATTAAATGATACGTTTATAAATGATAGTTTAAAAGAATTTAATACTAATTTTATAGAAAAAAATAATGATAAAGTAAATATAGAAATATTTAATGAAGATTATTATGATGAATATGTATTATTTGATAATTCAAATATTGAATATAAAAAAGAAAATAATATTGGAATAATAATAAATAATTTATTATTAGAAAATGAAATTAAATTAAATATAGAATCTATATCAGAAAATATAGAATTTAATTTATTAGAAAATAAAGAGTTTATATTAGATAATGGGCAGTTAAATAATTTATTAAATATAAATGAAAAAAAATATTTTGTAGAAATATCTGATAAATATAATTTATCAGATTTATATAAAATTTTAAATATGTCGAAAGAGGCAATAATATTAATACAAATTATAGATGGTAATATAAAATTTATTGAAAAAAAAGGATATGAAAGTAGAAATCAATCTGTTATAGATTTATTAATTGATTCAAATAACTATAAAAAATTACCAGATATACAATTTATAATATTTACAAACGATATTATAGATGATAATATGAAGAAATATGAATATTTATTAACATTTTGTAAAAATATAACTTATAATACAAATTTATTTCCAAATTTTAATTTTAATCATTGGAAAGAAGCTAATATTGATTATTATAGTAATATTTATGATTATTTTATTAATAACTTAATAAATTGGAATGATAAGGATGATACTATATTTTGGTCAGGAAATGATACAAATATCATTAGAAAAAAAATATATGATATTTCTAAAAATATAGATAAAGAAATAAAACTTTTTATAAACTTATTAAAATATGATAATAATAATGAAATATCAATACTAGATATAAATAAGTATAAATATTTATTAAATATAAATGGAAATTCATATGCAGGAAGATTAAATTATTTGTATTTATCAGGTTCATGTATTATAATATTAAAAAATAATAATATTAACAAATGTTATAACGAATTTTTTTATGATAAATTTATATTAAATGAAGATTATTTAGAAGTATTATATGATGATGATCAATCTGCGATAGAAATTATTAATAATATATATGATGTTATAAATAATAATAATTGTGAGATTATTGCTAAAAATTGTTATAATAAAGCGATCGAAATATTTAAAAAGAATAATATATATGACTACATATATGATTTGTTATTACATTTATCTAAAAAAAATATAATAACACAATATCTAAGTAAATCTATATTTTATACATATGAGTCAGATATATTTTATAAAGATCGTTTATTAATAGATAATAATGAAATAACTTTTAGTTTTAAAGGAATTGATTTTGAAATTTCATTAATTAATGAAAAAAATGAAAGTATTGATATAAAAATTATAGATAATAAAACTATAATTTATTATAATAATTTACAGATGATTGAAAAATATACACCATTTTTATTATTACAAAATAAGAATCAATTATATAAAATAATTATAAATAAATTTAATTTAATTTTAAATATTCAAGAAAAATTTAATATAATAAATATGAATTTACCAATTGATAATTTTATAATAATTAATACATTAATTAAAACAAAATTTGGTGGATGGTGGATTATATAAGATTTATAAATAACATAGTATTTTTGATATTTTTACACCTTTTAACACAACACCAGTAACTTAAGGTTTTATAAAATAATATTGTTATTAATTATTTATATAAAAATAATTTTATTGAGTATTATACTTTTTATTTTAATAATTTATAAAAATTATTAAAAATATATTTAGGTTTAGTTTATAATATTTATAATTTATTTTTCATTTTAATATTTTAATAATTATGGAGATGTAGAATAAATAGTTTTACAAAAAATGTTTAATTTTTATTTATTAAATTTTTTATAAATATTAAAATTTTATAAAAAAATAAACATATTTATTAGAATTTATCTGAAAAAAAGTTAATTTATTTTATAAATTATTAATAATAAAAAATATAAAAATATAATTCATATATAATTTTAATGATTATTATAAAAATACAAATAAATAAAAATATCTTAAATATATTTTTATTTATTTTATTCAAATTATGGTAAGAAACATATATTCTACATCTCCAATAATAAAATAATAAAAACAATTATTATCTTTTATTATTTACTTATTTATATTATGCCATTCAAATTAGGTACTGCATCAGTTGGAGAAATGGCTATATATACACTATGGAATACATATGTTAAAGATGAAACTGGTAAATCAATACCATTAAAAATAAATGTAAATACATTGATTGACATTGAAGCATTATCATTACCATATAGTGTATTTTATGAGAATTGTATTAAAGAATCTAGTAATTCTATATATACTCCATATTTTATATTTTAGATAATTAAGTTCTCACATAATTATATATAAATATTTTTTTATAAAAAATTATTTTATATCAATTTCTAATAATAATAATGAGTGCATTAAAATATTTTATTAAACACTTTTTATTAAAGTATTTAATAATCATAATTTTGTTTGTATAATATACGTTATCTATAATTTATTTTTAGAATAAATTTTATTTATTAATTTTATATAAAATTAATAAATATTGATTTAAAAAAACTATAGATTTAAAAATATACTTAAAGATGTATATAAAATTAAAATGATAGATAATTCTTTATATTATGACATAGATGATATGGATAATTGTGAAAAGATGGATTTAAAAATTATTAATTTTATAAAAATGATTAATAATAAAGATGAAAATAGTTTTCCAAAACCTACTTATTTTACGATCTCTACACAATCAGCAATGTGTAATATGAATGGTGGTAATAATATTGATTTATCAAAAACAATTATTTATATTACACAAAATATAGTATTAAACATTGTTCTTAAAAAAAATTTAAATTATTTAATAAGAGGAATTATTGTAGATAACATAATAATTCGTTTTGACGAAAGTTATTTAAAAAAGTATAAAAAACCATTTATTAAATTTATGGGTTCAATTATTGATCCAAATAATTATTCAGACTGTTTAGGAATGTATAATGATATTGAAAAAATTGAAAATACTTCTTTAAAAAAACACGGTAGGCAAAAAAAAAAGAAAGATAATGAATATTTTTATAACAGTTGTTCAATAATAGTAAAAGCAGCATTAGATATTAAATGTGTAAATATTAAATTATTTAATAATGGTAAAATAACATTAACAGGTTCTAAATATGAAACTGATGGTTATTATGCATCAAAAGTATTATTAGAGGAAATGAAAAAAAATAAAGATATTTTTCCAGATATTGATGAAAATTATATAGATAAAATATTTATAGATAATTATAAAATTACAATGATTAATAGTGATTTTAATACAAATTTTAAAATAGATTTAATTAAATTACTAAGTATATTAAATGTAAATGAAAAAGATTTATTTACAAAATTTAATCCTGAAAAATATAGAGGATTAATAATAGGATTTTATTGGAATACTGAAAAAAATATACAAGATGGAAAATGTCTATGTAAGTCACGATGTAATGGAAAAGGAACAGGAACAGGTGATGGACAATGTAAAAAAATAACTATATCTATATTTAAAAGTGGATCAGTAATAATAACAGGTGGAAGGTTAGTTAAACAAATTGATGATGCATATATTAAAATAAATAATTTTTTAAAAGAGAATTACTATGATATAATAAAATTATCTATATTAGATTATATAGATGATGATATTGATGATATTGATGAAAAAGTAAATAAAAATATTAAAATCAATGAAACTAAGAAAATTAAAATAAAAAAAATTATGAATCATAACAATTTACACATATGAAGATTTAAAATACAGATTTTTTTAATATATAAATATTTATATCAGAAGATTATAGTAATAACTTTTTAGAATTCTACAAATTGTTTTTATAATTATTTTATCCAAAATAATAATATATAAAAAATATATTATATTATTATAAAATGAAATTAATTATCTTTTTTCAAACATTATTTTTATCAAATGCATTAAGAATAGTACAATATAATGTCCAATGGTTATTTATAGATTATTATAAATCGTCAGATTGTCCAGGAAATGGATGTGATTGGAAAAATATATCTGATGCTAATATTCATTTATCACAAGTTGCAAAAAGATTAAATTATTTAGATCCAGATATAATTAATTTATGTGAAGTAGAAGGAATAACTGAACTAAATATGTTAAATCAAGAATTAAATAATAGATATAGTGTATATTTTATTAAAGGAAAAGATACATCAACAGGACAAAATGTTGGAATGTTATCAAAAATTGTACCTTCTATATTACCTTATAGAACAGAAATGAGATTTGAATATCCTATAGAAAATTCTTCTTGCGGTTATACAGGTAATGTTAGTTCATCAGGTGTAAGTAAACATTATATTACTGAATTTAATATAGGTGGTAAAAATATTTCTCTTATTGCAGCACATCTTATTGCATTTCCAACAAGTTCATCAAGATGTTCACAGAGAGAAGCACAATCAACTGTATTACAATCTGTTATTTCTAATTATATTGAAAACGGATATGAAATAATAATGATGGGTGATTTTAATGATTATGATGCAGAAATACTTGATATGAATAATCATATTCCAAAATCACAAGCACTTGATATATTAAAGGGTACAAAGGGTCAATATTCAGGTTATAAATTAATGAATATTGCAGATAAAATGTTGCAATCTGATAGATATAGTGATTGGTATAATTCTAATGGAAAATGTACTCCTTCTCCAAATGATTATTCAATGATTGATCATATACTTTTATCAGTTAGTTTATATAATAATATAACTACTACATTTATTTATCATGGATATGATGAATATTGTGGAAAATATGATTCTGATCATTATCCAATTGTTATTGATATAATGTAGTTATTTTATTGTAATAAATACCATTAAAATATATTTACAATAAAAATATAAATAAACATTTTTCATAAAACTATTTATTCTATAACTTCCAATATATAAATAATAAAAATATTTATTATTATTAGGATGATTATAATAACGATAATAAGTTGAATTTAGAGTAATAATTATACCTTTTAATGTATTTAATTTTATAAAATCAAAATCTTTATCAAAAGATACTCTTTCTAATTTTTTACCAAACGTTAAACTTTGTAAATTAGTTAAATTTTTTAATGAATCAATATACTTACATCCAAATCTAGGATTTTTGGACAGTTATTTTTACAATAATAACAATAAAATAATATATTTACTAATAAATTATTAACATTAAAAAAATTATCATATATTAATGTTTAAAAATAAAAATATAGCGTGTATTAAATTATAAATATTTAATAATTTAATTCTTTAATAAAAATGTGTCCAAAAATGCTAGATTTGGGTGTATATACTTTTATTTTGCATATAATAATAAAATTAAAAGAAAGTTTAAATAATTTAATAAACAAAATAAAAGAAAAATATTATAAAATTAGTATAATTTTTTTATTTGGTCATTATATATATATGTCTGATATTAATAATATCGTTAACAATATTAAAAATATTAACAATATTAACAATATTAACAATATTAACAATATTAACAATATTATTAATAATAATGATAATAATAATAATGATAATGATAATAATAATTCACTAGTAAATATGATAATAAAACAGATTGTATCATCGATATCAAATATGGATGATTTTATTAAATTATTATATTTAGAATATAATAACGGTAGTATTAGTTTTTGTAGTAGTAGTTGTATAAAGAGTAGTAATACTGGTAGTAATAGTAAGATGAATGAGAAAAAAAAGAAGACAAAAAGTAGTAATACTAGTACTAATATTGGAAGTAGTAGTAATAGTAAGATAAATGATAATACAAAAAGTAATAACACAAGTAATATTGGAAGTAGTAGTTGTATAAAGAATAATATTGGAAGTAATAGTACGATAAAGAAGAAAAAGAAAAAGAAGAAGAAAAAGAAAAAAAGTATTAATACTAGTAATATTGGATGTAGTATAAAGAGTAATACATGTAGTAGTAGTAGTAGTAGTAGTAGTAGTAGTAGTAGTAGTAGTAGTAGTAGCAGTAGTAGTAGTAGTAGCAGTAGTAGTAGTAGTAGTAGTAGTAGTAGTAGTAGTAGTAGTAGTAGTAGTAGTAGTAGTAGTAGTAGTAGTAGTAGTAGCAGTAGTAGTAGTAGTAGTAGTAGAAGTAGTAGTATAAATAGGATAAATATATATATTAGACAATTAAAAAAACAGAGAGTTAGTCATGGAATTCTTAATAAAATTTATAAAAAAATTTTATATAAATTAAATTATACATATGATAATATAGATCAATTATTACAAGTTATAAGATATAATATAACTAATTATAATAATACTGATAATTCTTCAAACTTATTAAAAAAAGTAAATTTAAATTTTTCAAGTGATGATTCTTTTGTTATACCTTATTCTTTGGCCATGTCTAATTCTTTGGCCATGTCTAATTCTTTGGCCATGTCTAATTCTTTGGCCATGTCTAATTCTTTGGCCATGCCTAATTCTTTGGTCATGCCTATGATGAATGAAAATAAACATATTAATAATAGTTTAATAGAAAATATGTATGAACAATTTAAAAATATAAAATATTTAAATCTTTATTTCCCTTTACTCCTAAGGTTTAGAGAAATATCTAACTATAATATTGATATATTAAAAGGAATGACTAAATTAAAATATTTAAGTATAAATAATATGTTTGATCAAAATATTAGTGAATTGGAAGGATTAACTGAATTACGAAGTCTAACTTTGTTAGATAGATTTAATAGAAATATTGAACCATTAGCTGGATTAACTAACTTAAAAAGTTTAACTTTTGGTAATGATTTTGTTGAAAATATTAATCCATTAACTAATTTGAATAGATTGCAATATTTAAAATTTGGTAGAAAATTTAATGGCGATATTGAACCATTAAATGGATTAACTAATCTACGTAGCTTAACTTTTGGAGAACATTTTACCAAAGATATTCATCATTTAGCTGGATTAACTAATCTACGTAGCTTAACTTTTGGAATTTTTTTTAATAATGATATTTATCATTTAACTGGATTAATTAATCTACGTAGCTTAACTTTTGAACAATATTTTAATAGAGATATTGGTTCATTAACTGGATTAACTAATCTACGTAGCTTAACTTTTGGAGAATATTTTAGCCAAGATATTCATAATTTAGCTGGATTAACTAATCTACGTAGCTTAACTTTTGGATCAACATTTACAAAAATTAACCAATTATCTACATTAACTAATTTACAAAGTTTGACTTTTAAATATTCTTTTAATATAGATATTCAACTATTAGCTACATTAACAAAATTAAGAAGTTTAACTTTTGGAAATGGTTTTAATCAACCAATTAATTTTTTAACTAGATTAACTAGATTGCAGAGTTTAACTTTTGGCGATAATTTTAAACAAGATATTAGTTATTTAGCTGGATTAACAGAATTACAAAGTTTGACTTTTGGAAATAGTTTTAATCAAGATATTAGTTATTTAGCTAGATTAACAAAATTACAAAGTTTGACTTTTGGAAATAGTTTTAATCAAGATATTAGTTATTTAGCTAGATTAACAAATTTAAGAATTTTAACTTTTGGGGATAATTTTAGCCAAGATTTTAGCCAAGATATTAGTTATTTAGCTAGATTAACAAATTTAAGAATTTTAACTTTTGGACATAGTTTTAATCAAGATATTTGTTATTTATCTGATTTGACAGAATTACAAAGTTTGACTTTTGGACATAGATTTGATAAATCTATTTGGCATTTAGCTAAATTAAAAAAATTACAAAGTTTGACTTTTGGATATAGCTTTAATTCATCAATTGATGTATTATATAATTTAACTAAATTAAAAAGTTTAACTTTTGGACCACAATTTAATAATGATTTAAGAATTAATTTACTACCATTAGTTAAATTAACTAATTTAAAAAGTGTAACTTTTAAGTTTATAGAAGATATAAGGATAACTTATAAAAATATTTTAAAATTTGATTATAGTAACCAATTATTAATTATAAATAAAATAAAAAAATTAGTAAGTTATAAAATATATATTGTTCATTATAGTGAAAGTACTAAAAGAGAACGAATAGATATTTTAAACTAAAAATCTATAAGTTAAAGAATTATTCTGCTTTTTTAATCAATATATGTATATATTTTATATTTTTTTTATAAAATATTATTATATGGTAATTATTAGTAATTTAGATAAAAGAGAATATATACCAATTTCTAATAATTATGAATTAATAAATGAATCAAATGATGATTTTCATTTAGTTATTTATTATTTAGACTATAATAAAATAAAAATAATTGTTCGTAGACTAGATTCAATAACTGGATGGGGTGTAGATCTTAAAATAAAAATATATTCAGTAAATTCAGATGAAATAATATCATTTGGAAGTAGTGAAAATAATTGTAAAATAATTGATATATATACTGATATTAATATATTTAAAGAAAATTTTAGAAATCAATTAATTCCTAAATTAATTATACAAACATCATTCAGAAAAAATATAGAAAATTTATTACATTATAATTCAATTTTAACTTATACTGAATTAAATCCCGAATATGAATATATGTTTTATGATAATAATGAATGTAGATTATTTATAAAAAATAATTTTAATGAAATTATATTAAATTCATATGATCTTATTATACCAGGTGCATTTAAAGCAGATTTTTTTAGATATTGTTTTTTATATATTAATGGGGGTTGTTATTTTGATTGTAAAAGTATATTAAGAATACCATTAAGAAAAATTATAAAAGATAATGATGATTTTATAGTATGTAAAGATATTGGAAAAGGATATTATAATGCTGTTATCTTAACAGTTAAACAAAATAAATTAATATTAGATGCAATTAACTTGTGCGTCTATAATATATATAATATCAATAATTTTTATAATATGAAAAACTCTATATATATATTAACTGATACATTGTTATCATTTTCAGGACCTGTATTATTATATAATATAATTCATAATAATATTTCACAAAATAATATTAAATTATATCATAGATTTGAAAATATAAAATATAACGAATATATAATTAAACATGAATATCAAAAATTATTTATTGAAATGAATGGTATATATATAATTACTAAACAATATAGAGATTATCATAGTAGTAGTGGTATACATTATAGTGAACAATGGAATAAAAAAGAACTTGTTTATAGATATCATCCAATATTATATACTAATAAATATAAATTTTATAGTTATAATAAAACAAATGATGTTTTTGAATTTCATATTTTAAATAATAATATAATGATTATTGAAAGGAAAGATTCTAATAGTGGATGGGGAATAGGATTTAGATTAAAAATAATAAATGAAGAAACAAATGAGGAATTAATATTGAATATTGATTCATCTATATATAATTTTAAAAAAATATATATTAAAGAAATTTTTTTTAAAGAAGAAATACTAATCAAATCATTTTATGTTAATAATACTATTGATGATTTTTTATTACATATTACTGATAATGGATCAGGCAAAAAAATGATAGTATTTAATAATCATAAAAAACCATGGAAAAATCTAAATATAAATTTGACATTAAATAATAAAAAATATAATATAGATATATGTGATTCGGAATCACCTTTAAAAATAATAGATATTGACATTTAATTATAAATTAGTTTATAATATTATATTTTTTAATATTAATAAATTATGGAATATTTAATTAAAAATAATTATAAAGATAATTCATTAAATAATGATTTTTTAATTATAATATATTATATATCAATAAATAAATGTAAAATTATTATACATTTATTAAATAATGATTCATGGAATAATGATTTAATAATAAAAATAATGGATATAAATAATGAAAAATTTGAAAATATATCATTGGGTAGCTGTAATAAAAATTATAAAATCATAGAATATTATTTAAATATAGATATATATAAGATAGAATATGAAAATACTTTTATTCCTAAAAATATAATACAAACTGGATTAAATAATTACGAAATGGTAGTAAAAAATTTAAATATAGATTATACATATAAATATTTTACTGAATCAGAATGTAGAAATTTTATTAAAAATAATCAAATTAATGTTAATATTGACATTTTATCAGCATATGATATCTTTATATCAGAATTAAAAATAGATATATTCAAATATTTATATCTCTATTTAAACGGAGGATGTTTTTTTAATAATATTATATTAAAAGAATCATTAAATAAAATTATAAAAAATGACGATAAATTTATTGTATATAAACATGATATTATTTTTGTAGAAAAAAATAACGATTTTTTATTGGAATGTTTAAAAGATTCTGTTGAAAAAATTAATTTATTAAAAAAAGATGATAATCCTTATTTTATAACACGTAATAAATTTAATTTTAATACAAATAAATTAATAGACAATATTTTAATAATAAATTTTAATAAAAATATATTGAATAAAAATGAATTTTATTATAATAAAAAAATATTAAATTATATATTTTATTTTGAAAATGATATAAATATATCATATATTGGAAATAATTTATATGAACTAGATATAGATGAATATAAAAAAATAAAAATTAAAATTCTTTTTTATCCAACAAATGATATATTTTATCTAAATGTATCTAAAAAATTTATATTAGATGATAATTATTTATATTCATATAATATACAATTATTAGATTATACTTTTTATTTTTATAAATCAGATTATAATGATACTTTTGACATATTGCATATTAGCGATAATATTTTTCAAATAAAAAGAATGGATCAAAATAGTGGATGGGATCAAGATTTAAAAATAAAAATAATTAATACAAATTATGTATATGATATAAATATAGGTTCTAGTGATAATACTATAAAAAAATTTATTATTAAATAAACTTATATAAAAAAATATTTTTTTATATAAATATGGAAAATTGCATAGGATGTAATAAAGAATATACTAAACGTGGTATAAAATTACATCATAAAAAGTGTAAAGAATATTTAAAAAATATAAATATAAAAAGTATAGAAAAAACAAAGATTCTACTTAAAAATAAAATTGATTTAAAATCTAGTAATTTTTTATTAGATGATTGTATAAAAAATATTTATGAATTTATATTTTTACCTAATAAATATATAGATAAAAATATTACTTATTATAATTTATATAGAGACTTATGTAATATATCATTTGTATGTAAAAATTTTTACTTAAATTGTCCTTCTATACATTTTATGAAAGACGAAATTAATTTAGAAATAAAAGAAAAAATATGTAGGTCACAATCAAAAATTTATGGATTAACAGATGAGGAATTGGATACTTTAGATTATAAAATTTCAAAAAGACATAGCGGTGGATGTTATCATTTATTTAATATTATTGATATAAAAAATAAAGCATATATAAAATATGGTACAAATTATGATTATGAAAAATATTTAATGAAAAAACAATATATCAAATCATTAACGAAGAAAGAAAAAGATTTAATATATGAAAAAAATAAAAATATATATGAAAATTTATTTATAAAATATAATTATATAAATAATCAATATTTAAAGAATATATATGATGAAAATATTGGTTATATTAAAAATTTTTATCCTAATATTGGAATTATAGAAAAAAAAATTAAATTGAAAATTAATTTAATAAATGAAATAAAAAAAAATAATATTGATTACTTTGAAACAAAAGAAGTTATATATTATATAAATGATATAAATAATAAAGATAAATATGATATTTATGATGCATTGAAATCATTAAATGATAGAATTATTAAAGAAAAAAAATATAAAGAAATGGATAAAAATTATGATTTATTAGCATATAAGTTTATAAATGATAGTGAAAAAGATATTAATGATTTATTTAGTATAATAAATAATATTGAAATTATTAAACAATATATTGATAAAAATATTTGTATTTCATATATGCATGATATAAATAAAATAAATGACTATATAGATAATATAGTTTGTAATTGGTGTAATAAAAATAAGTCAAATATAGAAAATTCTATTTTTATAGAATTTTTTGATAATAAATTACAACAAAAAATAAAAAATATTTATATAGAATATTTAAAAGAAAAAGAAAAAAAAATAAATGATATTATTTTAAGAAATAAAATAATAGATGACCTAAAAAATGGTATAAAAATTAGTAAAAATATTAATTTGAAATGTAATTGTAATAATAAGGCGTCATATAAATGCATTGATTATTTATGTAGAAAGTGTTGTAATAATTACAATTGTAATGTTCATTGAAAAATTTTAATTATGTTTGATATATTATCAATTAATTGAATAATCTTTGATAATATTATTTCATTATTTTGTATATTTTCTTTATTTTCTTCTATTAATAAATTAAAAATAAATTTAATAAAATTTATTTTTATATCAAAATCTATATTTATACAATGTAGATTATTTATACTATCTAATATTTTTGTGATACATTGATATATTTTAGTTATATTTAATATTTCTAAATTAATTTTATCATCTTTTATAAAATTTAATGAAAGTATTTCATTAAAAGTACTTTCAATGCTATCAAAAAAATTCGGATTATCATTTAATATTTCATTTATTAAATTAATTGTTTTATCTTCTAGTTTAACAATATATTTATCATTATTTTGTAAAGAATTAATTGAATTATATAGTAAATTTGCTATTTTATTTTGAGTATTCATAATATATTATATCTATATTTTTATTTTTATATTATAATTTTATCCGCTAATTTTAAAACATGCTTATTTAATTATCCAACTTCTATTATATGATGTGTGATTAAAAAATTTATAGATAATATGATTAAAATTAATTTTTTGATTTATTTTAGTTAGATTCATTATTATTCTATATGACGTATGTCATGACCAATTATCATCTATTATTTTAAAATTATCTATTAAAAACTTTTAAATTTTACAATTTTCTTATAAAAAGTTTTATCCATTAAAATATATTTTTTATTTATAAAAATATAAAACTAATAATATAATTTATCAATATAAATGATGTAAACTTAATATTTTATCAATAATACTGATAAAATATTTTATTGTTAATTAATATTATTTTTGTTAATATCATTATATTTAATTTTTTTATAAAATATTATTACGAAATAATACTTAAATTCTTAAGTTTACAGAATTGATACGATATATAAAATATTTTATAAAGATTAATAATGTTATTAATAAAAATATTAAGTTTACATCATTTATTTTATATTTATAATTACAAATATTTATCTAAAGTTAATATATAATAAAAATGTCAAATAACGGATTATTTGGATCAAAATCAATAAGAAAAGGATTCCTTTCAAGTATACGTAATATTAGACAATCTACAAAATCTACAGAATCTACAGAATCTAAAGAAACTAGATATAGTATATCGAATCAAAAACAAATTAATAATCAAAATGATTCAAGAAATTTAAATGAAATAATACTTAAGGATGTTCATACTTTTGATATAGATATTAAAGAACAAGAAACTTCATTAAGAGCTAAAAAACACATTTCTAAAAAAATAGATGATAAACTTGGTTATGGTATAATAAAAGGTCATGGATTAACAAATACAAAAAAAATATGTCTAGTTCCAGATAATATAAACTTATATGTTATTCCAAAAGGAAGACCTTTTTCTCATGGAAAAAATACAGATAATAATACAAATGAAGAATTTAAATATCCTAAGTCTAGATTATCTTTCTCAGTTTCAGGTTGTGGTCATTTAATATATGGAGGTACTCCAATATTGGATATGGATATTAAATTTGACCCAACATATCCTGATGATGAAAACCCATCGCTTGTATCAGGATATTCATTTGTAGGTATAGTAACAGGTGAATTAAAGTTTAAATCTACTGGTCTTACTCCTCTAATTGAAGATTTGTACCCCTCTGTAGAGAAAAAGTCAGCTTTGATAGATCTTGAAGCTGAAGCAACAGAAAGTCATAACCCTGATATAATACCAGTTAATAAATTATATAATAAAATATTTCATTTAAGTGATTTATTACGTATAATTTCAGAATTTAAAGAGTCTAAACCTTATCCTATAATACCAAGTACCTTTATATTAATATCTTGTAGAGATATTGTAGAAAATAATATTCCTCCATGTCCATTGCTTACTAGACATAATTCTAATTCGATGGATTATCGACATTTATTTTTTAATTTTGTAACTAATGTTAAAAAAAGATTAATAAATTATTTAAGAGAAATATCCGATATAAGAAGAGCTATGAGTGTTGATGAAGAATTAAGAAAAGAATTCGTCCTTAGAATAAAAATTTATGCATTAATAAAGAAAAATTTAAAAAAAATTAAATCAAATTATAGAATTGATAAATTAAAATTTGAATTATTATCGATGTTTTTATTTGAAACTGATAAATTAGATAAAATTTCAAATTTTATAGCAAGACATGAAATAAATCAATCTTAAATTTAGTAATATAGGAGGAAAAGTCATTAACTCAAGGATTTAAGGATTTAAGTATTTAAATGGAAAATAAATAAAAACTAAATATATTTTATGATAATTTTTATAAAATTAAATTATCAATATCTTTATTTTCTAATTTAATTTTTTCTAATATAATATTTTTAATTTTATTATAATTAGTTAACTCTTTTTTTAACGAATTTATAAAATATATATTTTTATTTATTTCAATATTATTTACATTAATTTTAATAATATTATTTAACTCTAATAATTTTAAATAATTATCATAAAAGATAATTATATTTTTTAATAAAAATTCATTATTATCTAAATTAATTTCAATATCATATAATTCTTTTATTTTTTTTATATATAATTGATAAAGTAAAATATTGTTTCCATTAATTATATCATTATAGATTATTTTAATATCAGTATATTTATCATCCATTAAAAGAATATTATTTTCAAAAAAATAACGTTTTTTTTCTTTTTCATCCAATAATAAAAAATAATTAATATTTCCATTTAAACCCATTGTGTTTGTTCCAATATTTAATTTTAAATCTTTAGATATTTTTTTTAATACTATTTCTAAAAAGAAATTACTAGATAAAAATAAAAATTCTTTATATTCAATTCTTCTAAATGCATTTTTAGGTCTAATTAAAGATTCAAATTTTTGTTTTTCTTTAACAAATGAAAGTTCATAAACTGGGTATGGATACATAGTAAAGAATTGAATTCCTTTAATATTTTTTGGTATTTTTTGATGAAAATAAACATCAGAATGATAATCAATAATTTTTAAATAATATAAATATATCATTGCCATTTCTTTATTAATAGCAAAACATGGATTGCATAATGAATAATTTTTTAAAAACATTGGTTCATTTTGAGAATTATGGTTATCTGGATTAAAAGCAGTACCAAGTCTAATTAAAAGAGGTTTATTAATATTTATATTATATAAATTAAAAGATTGTGGTGATAATAATTTATTTATAATTCTTTTATGTTGAAAACTAAAAACAATATCATCTTCACATATTAATACAAATTTATAATTATTTTTAATAATATCTTTAAAGATATTTATAAAAGAACACCAATTTGCAATTTGAAAAGGTGTCAAGTAATTATTTTCACAATTACATCTTTTTTTATCACATCTAAAACAATTTGGAAATTTCTTTACAAAACTACTATTCATTAGATTTTTTACTTCATCTGAATAATAAGGAGTTGCTTCAAAAAAATCATATTTTTCAATACCAACTCTTTTAAATTCATTAATAATATGTTCTTTTCTATCAGTTGATTCTTTTAAATTTAATACATAAATATGTTCAAATATTTTATTCAATATCATATTATTTAAATATATAAATAAATATAAATAATTATACTTATAATAAAATATTCATTATATTATATGAATCAATCAAATATTTTATCAATCGAGGAATCTAAAAAAAAGTCCAATAAAATTATTTTAAGAGAATATGAAAAAATTTTAGATAATTTTATTGCAACAAATAGATTTTATATTTCTGAGGACATTGATAATAATATAGAATTATATGAATTTAATATTAATAAAAATGAAATAATAAATAAAATAGAGTATTTAAATGACGAGTTCATAATAATATCTGATATATCATTATTATTATATGATACAAAAATAAATAAAAATGATTTAATGAATATATTTATAAAGAATTCTATAAATATAAATGAAAATTTATTAGAAGATTTTTATTTTAATAATAAATTTTCAAAAAAAATAAATATAGAAATACCTCCAAAATATAGAATTAAATTGACTAATTTTAAAAAAAAATATTTATTTAAAATTAAATTAATTGAAATAAATCAAGATTTTTATGAAGCAATTAGAAATTAATATGTATAAAATTAAATTTATTAAATTAAATTTATAAAATTTAATTTATAATATTATATTATATATGTTTTCGAATAATATTATAATAAATAAAATAGTTATCAACGGTGATATTATAACACCATTAAAAAATGGAAATATTGCTGTTTTTAATAAAGATACAGTTACAATTATTAATTTAGATAATATCCATTCTAGAATTATTATAAATTTACCTATTAATATAGAAAATTATAGTAGTAATATAATCCAATTGAATAATACAAAATTTGCTATATATAAAGAAAATAAAATAGAAATATTTAGTATTCCATCTATTACAGATAATTATAATAATAAAATTAATAAAATTAACATACAGAATATTGAGAATGAATCTAATAATAGTAATCTTTATCATAAAATAATAGAATTAAGTGATAATTCAATAGCAATTCATGATGTACTTAATAAATCTATTAAATTTTATGACATCAATGGAATATTAACGTATAAAAAAATTGGATATAAAGGTATAATTTATTCAAGAAGAGAAGATTTATTAAATAATACTATTACTTCTGTAAAAGATATGATTCAACTTAATAATGGAAAAATTGCATTAATTGATTATAAATATATTAAATTTTTTGATAAAGATGGAACATTCTATAGTATGTTAGGTAAAGAAAAAAATCATTATAAATTTAATTCACCAACAAAATTAATACAATTAAATGATGGAAATATTGCAGTAATTGATAATCATAAAATTATTATAATAGATATATTTGGTAAATACATTATATCATATAAATCTAATAAAAAATTAAAAAATATGATTCTACTAAAAAATAATAATATTGCTGTTCAAACTATAATTAATTCTGAACAATATATTTTAATAATAAACTATACAAAAATATATTTAAAAAAAATTTTGAAATACTTAAAAGATCCAATTAGTCACAGATTATTTTATGAACCATTAATAGCATCAGATGGATATACATATTCTGCAGAAAGTCTTGAAAAAATTTTTGAAAAAGATTATAATGAAAGAATATCTCCATATACAAAAGAAATATTATTATATTTACATATAAATAATAATCCAATAATTCCAATTATTGGAATAGAAAATAAACTCATTAAACAATTAGTTGATAAATATAAAGAAGATGAAATTATACATAACAATAATAACAATAATAACAATAATAACAATAATATAAATAATGATTGTTTTTCATGTAAATTCTTAAGCTATTTTTCATATTTTTTTAGTAACACAAATAAAGTTCCAAATGAATTAATAAATAAAATATCATATGAATTATTAGATAGACCAATAGTAGCATCTGATGGAATAACTTATTCTGAAAATATTCTTAAAAAATTTTTTAAGAATAATAATAATAATAATAATAATAATAATCCTATAAGAGGTTCTATTGGAACAAATTTATATCAAATAAGAATAAATAATACATTTATAGATGGAATTCCAAATAAAAATATAAAAAATTTAATTAGAAGTTTTAAAAAAAAAAAAATTAGATTTTTATAGACCATCTATAAAAATATTAATAAAAATAAATATTTTAAAGAAAAGTTAAAATATTTATTTTTTATTATATTTTAATATAAATGAATAATTTTAATCAGTTAGCAAATATAAAAAATGAAGATGAAGATGATATAGAAGAAGAAAATTTTTTTGATGATACTAATGAAGAATTTATGAATTTTAAAAATAATGTTAAAGAATGGATGATATTAGATGATGATATATTAACATTACAAAAAGCAATTAAAGAAAGAAAAAATAAAAAAAATGAATTAACTCCAAAAATTCAAGAATTTATGAATTCAAATGAAATAAACGATTTAAATACAAATAATGGAAAATTAAAATTTACAAAGTCGACATGTACAAAACCATTAAATAAACAATTTTTAATATCAAAATTAGGTGATTTTTTTAAAGATTTTACTAAAGGAGAAAAAGCCGCAACATTTATTTTAGAAAATAGAGATAAAGAAGAAAGATTTAAATTAAAAAGAGTTATTAATAAAAAAGAAATTATTATTTAATCAACTTGCTCCATTATAGATTCTACATCATCTACTTCTGTATCGTTGCTTTCATCATTTAATTCTTTAATATCTTCTTCTTCTGCTCCAAGACCATAATTAATTAATCTAATTATTCTATTTGAAAATGTTGATGGATCATCCAATGTAAAACCAGATGATTGTAGAGTAACATCATATAATAGATGAACTAGATCATTTAATGTATTGGATTCATCTGTATTTGAATCTAGTTTTTCTTTAATTCTCTTAATAGTAATATTATATGGATTTAACTCCATAGTTTTTTTATTCATCATCATTGACATTCCAATATCTTTTGATCCAAGAGCTTGTGCTTTCATAATTCTTTGCATATTTGCACTCCATCCATATTCACCTGTTACTAAGACACATGGTGAAGATTCAAGCCTATCAGACACAACAACTTTTTCAACTTCATCTCCTAAAACTGTTTTAAAATATTGACAAACATTTTCAAATTCTTTTTTAGTAGTTTCAAATGATTCTTTATTATCATCATTGACTGAAATATTTTCTTTTGTTACTGAAATAAGTTTAATATTTTGATATTCTTTAACTTGTTGAAATACATATTCATCAAGAGCATCTGTCATATAAAATACTTCAATATCATTTTTACGAAGTTTTTCTAAAAATGGTGAATTTACAATTGCTTTTCTTGATTCTCCAATAATATAATAAATTCCCTTTTGTCCTTCTTTCATTTTACTAATATATTCATCAAAAGAAATAAACTGTCCTTCACTTTTAGAAGATTCATAACGTAAAAATCCAGATAATTTTTCTCTATTTACTGAATCTTCATGAATACCTAATTTAATATTTTTACTAAAATTATCATAAAAACTTTGATATTTTTCAGGATCTTCTGAAATAGAATTAAATAACTCAAATGTCTTTTTAACAATATTTTTTTTCATAACTTTCATAATTTTATTTTGTTGAAGAGTTTCTCTACTAATATTAAGTGGTAGATCTTCGCTATCAATGACTCCTTTAACAAATCTTAAATATTCTGGAACAAGATCTTCACAATTATCTGTAATAAACACTTTCCTTACATATAGTTTAATATTATTTGGTTTCTTCATAGCAGTATCAAATATATCATGTGGTGCTTTTTTAGGAATATACAAAATACCCTTAAATTCAATTTGTCCTTCTACTGAAAAATGTGAAACACTAAGATGTTCATCATAATCATTTGTAATAGCTTTATAAAAACTAGCATATTCTTCATGAGTTACATCTTTAGAATTTCTTGTCCAAATTGGTTTTTCTTGATTTACATGATCCCATTCATTATATGTTTCTGTTCTAGTTTTTTTAGTTAGTTGTTCCTCAGACTCTTCCTCTTCAACGTCTTCAACATTTACATCTGAAGATTTTTCTTTAACTTCCGATGTTTCTTCTTCAACTTCTCTTGTTTTAATAGTTTGTAGATAAATAGGGAAATCAATAAATTGATTATGTTTTTTAATTAATTTTCTGATTTCAGCTTCTTCCAAATAATTTGTCATATCACTTTTTAAATATAAAACAATAGCTGTACCTCTTTTAAGTTCAATAGAATTATCAGGTTCTACAATAAACGATCCACCTGCTGTAGATGACCATTTATACTGAACATCAGCATTATTCTTTGAAATAACTTCAACTCTATCAGCTACTAGATATGCACTGTAAAATCCAACTCCAAATTGTCCAATCATTGAAACATCTGCACCAGCAGTCATTGATTCAATAAATGATTTTGTTCCTGATTTTGCAATAGTTCCTAAATTTTTAATGAGATCTTCTTTAGTCATTCCAATTCCTGTATCTTGAATAATCAATCGACCATTTTCTTTATCAAAAGAAATTCTAATTTCTAAGTTTTGTTCTGAATCTAAAACTGATTTATCAGTTAAACTATTATATCTAATCTTATCCAATGCATCAGATGCATTAGATACTAATTCTCTTAAAAAAACTTCTTTATTTGAATAAAAAGTATTAATAATTAAAGACATAAGTTGGTTAATATCAGCAGAAAAGGCATAAGTTTCGGATTCCATGGTATAAGTTATATATTATAATTAGTATTTTTTTAAGTTTGTTAATTTATTATAATATTTGTTTTTATAAAAAGATTATAAAAATAATTTAATAAAAATTTATAATGAATGAATTAATTATAAATAATTTAATAAAAAAAGTATATGAAATTCATCCAAATTTTAACTGGGAAAAATATAAAGAATTAAATCCATATCTCTATATAATAGGATTAAGAACTGAATATGATTTTTGTAAAAATTATATATTAGATGGAAGATATAAAGGTAGAATATTTAATGAAATTCAATTAAAAAATTCATATCATGTATTATTAACAACTATTGGAAAAAAAACAATTTTTAATATGTTAAAAATGTTGAAAAATCAATTATTTGAGAACGATTATTTAACAATTGTTTTTGACGGAATAAATAATTCAAAAAATTATGAATCAGTAAAGACATATTGTTATGATTTTAAGTGTGGGATTACAATAATTATAGAAAATGAAAATTTAGGCTATTGGGGTCATGGAATTAGAAATAAACATAATTCTCTTCAAGGTGATTTTATATTTCATATTGATGATGATGATATAGTATTAGAAAATACTTTTGAAATAATAAGAAAGTATTGTAAAGATATTAATATTATATATATTTTTAAAATAATTTTAGAAAATGATAGTATTATATGGAAAACTCCAGAAATAAAATATGCAAATATTAGTACACAAAGTGGTATAATTCCTTCTGTAATTAATAAAGAAGGAATTTGGGGATTGAGATATGGAGGTGATTATGATTTTTATAATGAACTTTCTAAAAAATATAATATAATATTTATTAATGAAATAATATATAGAAAAATTGGTGAAAAGAAAAATAATAAAAAAACTATTTATCCAGTTCATAATTAATAAAATGCAAAATTATTATTTTGGAAAGTTATTTTTATAATAATAAAATAATATATGAAAAAATTATCTTATATTAATTTTTAAAATAATAATTTTAAATTTATATTGATTTATTTGAAAGATTATTTTTATAAGATATTTTACGATTAAATTTATAATTATTTTTATAAATTATCTAAATTGGTATTTATTAAAATATTTGATATATAATATTTATCATTTAAAAATGACACTGATTCAATATTTTTTAAGTTTAATCTTTCTATAATATGTCTATTATCATTAAAAAATCTTTTTACATTACCATCAATTAAATAAAGAAATAATAAATCAAAATTTATTGCAGGGATCTCTTTATATTTAATTAAATATATTAAATTATTACGTATAGTTTGAAATAATATTCCATCTAGGCTACTAATAATAGATCTTTTTAATTTATTCAAAATATTTAAACTAAAATTCTCATACGTATGACTATAGGATATATTTGTATAATTTGTTCTATGTAAAGTAGAAATAGGAGAATAATTATTATGATTAACTTTTTGAGGCATATAATTTCTACAAGACATCAATATATATTTAGATGGTATGCGTAAATGAGGATTTTGTATTTTATATAATGAAATTCTATTTAATATTTCACTTAAACGGAATGATTTTAGATATAATTCATCAATAGGTATTATATGTGAATTATGACTATTTGTAGTTATATTTTTTAAAGCTATTAGTAATCCTTCATTTTTAACAGTATTACGTGTACTAATGACTAATTCATTATCTTCATTATCTTCATTCGTTATCATTGGATGTTTAGATAATGATTTTAATTCACCTGTTATTATACCAACAGATGAATATGAATCAAAAATTTGTGATGGTTTACCTAAATCTGTAAATGTTGGATTAAATTCAATTAACATATCTAATATTGGAGTATCACCATTTATTGTAATTCTTTTTTTTGTTTTTTTATTTAATACCTTGATATATTCTTTCCTACATTTTGAATTTTTGATACATGATCTATAAGACAAAGAATCTTCATTTCTATAAATGAAATCTTCACCATTATCAACAGGTATATATAATTGTAAATTATATGGAACTAAACATATTTTATTAGGAATAATTGCTCCATGACCTTTTATTAAACCTATATTTTCTTCCGGTATTATAACTTCTTTGTTAATTTTATCTGTAAATTTTGTAGTAATATAATTTTCAACTAAACTTGTTACAGAACTTATATCAGTTAAATTTGTTGTAGAATTTATTATAGAAGTTCTAGGAGATTTAGGAGATTTAGGAGTTTCAGAAGTTTTGGAAGTTCTAGGAGTTTCAAATAAAATCTAAAAATTTAATTTTAGGAGCTTTACTCTAGGAATTATGCTACTAGTTAAATTTTATTTTATAATAAAAAAATATTATATTTATATTAATACTGTTATTTTAACAATAAAAATATAATTATTGAATAGCAGCACTGAGCCTACTTTACTCCTAGTCAACATTTATTTTATTAACATAAATTATTATATTTTTATTGTTAAAAATATCAATAAAAATAAATAAAATCTAATTTTTGATTAGCATCAAATAATATTTGGGAGCTATTCTGCTAGTCACTACTTTTATATTAATAATATAAATTTTTTTAAAATATTTTTATACTTTTATATAAAGTTATTATGGAGCTGTTGCATAAATCATATTACAATAAATCATTGAATAAGTTAAAATATTATTTTATAAAATTATCAATTAAAATTTAAAATTTGTTTTTTATTTTTAGTAATTTTATTGATTTTTAAATT
>Ga0214919_10003461_pt1 | contig 23826 bp, 16 predicted proteins | sample LL1503_MetaG_FD_177994 | JGI IMG/M metagenome (GOLD analysis project Ga0214919, IMG submission 177994) | Freshwater microbial communities from Lake Lanier, Atlanta, Georgia, United States - LL-1503 | ecosystem: Environmental > Aquatic > Freshwater > Lake | place: USA: Georgia | collected... | reverse complement strand
TCAAAGTCATAAAAAATTTGGTTTTATTTAAAGAAATTTATTTAAATATTCAATTTTTTTATATAAATATTATTTAATTAATTTCTAAATTTTCTATGTTTCTCCAAAAGGACATGTAATTAATAATATTCTAAATAAAACTATTCAAATATATAATAAATTAAATTACAACTTAATAATGATATATTTAATTTAAAATTTCTTCAAAGATATAATAATATTCATTTATCAAAAATATATTTTTTAAATAAATTCATAATAAAAATGGGTGAATATGACTTGTATGCATTCCAATCATTTCTTGAATTAATAATATATTTTATATTTTTAAATATTTTGATAAGTTCTTCTTCTGAATCATAAATAATTGCTCTATCATCTAAAATTTTTATATGTTCTAAATCTCCACAGACACAAGTAATTATTGGTTTATTTTTACTAGAAAATTCAGCAATAGATAAACCAAATGTTTCACACATTTGTCTAGCATGTATCATCGCATCACATGTATTTATAAATTTAACTTTAAAATTTAAATCTACATTTTTATCTAAATAAATATTTGATATAGATGGGATTTTCCTTTGTCAATAGGGTTATATATATATGGATTAAATTAAGAGACTTATTAAAAAATCATAGAATATAGTAATTATAAAGCTGCAATAAAATATTTAAATTTAGAATGTAAATAAATATAAAAATATTATGTGGAAGGGGAATATCTTTACGTTTTAAATAGTAATAAAAATATAAGATAAATTAATATAATTATTATTTAAAATTATAAGTTCAATATGCTTCAGCATATAGACTGAAGACTATGACAAGAAAATGAAAAAGGTTATATGAATAAAAGTTTATTATATTCATTTATATTTTGATTTAATAATTCTATTTTTTTTTTTAATTCACATATTTCTATAATATTTATAGTTAGTATTTTATAATTTTTTATTTGATTCCCCCCTGTTTGATTCATACATTTAATACTTTCATCGCATTTTTCAAACGCTTTTTTTATTTGTTTAATATCACAATCATAAAAATCTTTTTTATTTTTAATTCTATAATTATATAACATTGATCTTAAACAAGTTTCATATTGCAATGGACAAGATACTTCTTTCATTAATATTATATTTTTTTTATAAATAGTATGTGTATTATAAATTTTTTTTCTTTTATCCATATTATCTGATTTTCCTAATCTATACATATTTTTTTGTTCATCTGTATAGTCTACTATATATACTAATGAACCATTTGGGAATTTTTCTATTTTTAGTTCATTTTTCAATTTATTATTTTGTTTTTCTAAAAAATTTATTTTTTCCATAATTTTATTAATATAACTTTCATGTTCTTTTTTTAATTTATAATATCCAAATTTCCTAATGGAAGGTAATACTATTTTTGTTATCCATAATTTAAATTTTTTTGCTTTTTTTAATCTTGATTGCATCAATAATGAATAAAGACCACTTTCATTAATATATATTGAATGAGGATGTTTTTTTATTTTATAATTAATATTAATATTTTCTAATTTTATTTTGTCTTCTTTTGGTACATTATTTATAATAGCATCTTTAGGATATAAATATTCAAGAGATATTGCTATTTCATTAGCGTTAAACCATAGCCTTCGGCATATACGCCGAAGGCTATACTATATCATTTTCATCAATAATTACATTTATAATCTTGTTTTCAAATTTTATAGTATTTTTTTCTAAATTTTCATAAAAAATATTCATATATTATATAATAAGGGTTGGTCTTACGACCAAACCCTTAAATTAAAAAATTATTGTTATTTTTACAACTTTGAACATTTTAAATACTTAAAAAAACTAAATTTTTATATAAAGAATTTTTTAATTTTATAAATAAAAATAATTATTGATGATTGTCTATATTATTTTTATGGGTGAAGTTATTACAGAACCATAAATCGTGATAAGAATTATATATGATAAATCAATAAAATATATTGATATGCATATAATATTTAATATATATATATATTTATGTAAAATAATTTAAATATCAATTATATTATTATTTAACTTTATTGATTTATGATGAAGGTTTAAAATCTTCCTAATAAAAAAATAATAACAAATATTATATGATATTTTTTATTATTATTTATATTTATATTTAGTCTATACTATTTGATTAAAAAAAAGATAGTAAATAAGACATTTGAATTATTATTATTTTATATCAAATATTTTTTGTAATAGATGACATTTTTCATTATAGTTTTTTTGTACAATTATCATTATAGTTTTTTGTATAATTATCATTTTATATTTTGGTGCTAAGAAACAACAATAAATTGTTTCTTAGTCACCTGAAGTAATATAAGTTTTATATAAGGAATAGTCTTTATTAACATTATAAACCCACTACAAATAAACATATCAATGATTCGGCTTAGTTTTCCAATATCAATTTATTCTTTTTTAGTATGCAGTAGTGTAATTTTATTTATTCATTATAACCAACATTGTTATTTTTTCATTTATGTAGGATTAAATAATCTACCTTAAACATATTTTTTGATTATAAATACATATGATAACTTGGATGAATTGATTCTATTTTATCTTTATTTTGTTTATAATCTAAATCAAAATTTTTTAAATTAAATTTGTTTTCCTAAATTATCTAATGAAACTTAAATATTTGAAAAAGAACTGAGTTTTTTTTCAAAAATTATTTCTAAAGCATTGAAATTACAATTATTATAAATAAAATATTAATATAGTTTTTATTATATCTTTCTGGTTTATTTTCATCATCTCCTGGATTTAATGATGGAAGTAATAAATACCGATTATTGATGTCTGCAAATCTTTAAGTGTAGCGGTTTTTATGTTTTTGATAAACCTAATTTGTTATCAATATATAGTTCTTTTAATTTTTTATTAATATCAATTGTACACATTACATATAATATTATTAATATATATTTTCTACAAGATGCTAAATATACATGATTATATTTAATATTATCACTCTATAGAGTTAAATATTATATTATTATCTTTGGCAATAACTCTATAGAGTAGATTAAAAGCCACTCTATAGAGTAGATTTAATATTGTATCTACTTTAAGATTTATCAAAAATATATTTTTTAAATAAATTCATAATAAAAATAGGTGAATATGACTTGTATGCATTCCAATCATTTCTTGAATTAATAATATATTTTATATTTTTAAATATTTTGATAAGTTCTTCTTCTGAATCATAAATAATTGCTCTATCATCTAAAATTTTTATATGTTCTAAATCTCCACAGACACAAGTAATTATTGGTTTATTTTTACTAGAAAATTCAGCAATAGATAAACCAAATGTTTCACCCATTTGTCTAGCATGTATCATCGCATCACATGTATTTATAAATTTAACTTTAAAATTTAAATCTACATTTTTATCTAAATAAATAATTCTTGGATGTTCATAAAATATTGCAGTATTCATAAATAAAAAATAACAATTTGGATCTAAATCTATATATTTTATTATAGCTTCATGAGTTATATGTATATTAAATTCTGTAATACCCCCATATCTTCCAAATACAATTGAATCTTGAGGTATGAATAATTCACTTCTTAAATTATCATGACAAATTGGCAAATCTACTATATGTGGAATAACTGGTATATTTGTATTATACTTTTGATTTAACATTGTTGAAATACTTATATAAAAATCGCTTTCTGGATAAGTTGTATCAAATACACAATGTTTTATTGTTTTACAATTATTCCATATATTTTTATCATTAAATTGGTAAATATCATTGCCACCTCCATATGTTATTGTATAAAAAAATGACAAATTATATTTTTCTATAATTAATTTCATATCATATATATCATTTATTTCTATTATTTCAAATCTTTTATTAAATTTTTCATATGAATGTCTTTCTAAAGGAAAATTATGTTTTGATTGAGTTTCTTCATTAAAACAAATTATATAACTTTTATTATTTAAAATTTCTTCATTATATTTCGCATAATCATATATTGCAACTTCCGTACCTCTTTCTGTAAAATGTCTTGTAAAAAAACCAATATTCATATATATATTAATATTATCTTTCTTATAAATCATTTTTCTTTTACAAAACACAATTTCCATATTTTATAAAATTGCTATTATGATTTATAAAAATTTTTAATAAACTAGATTCTATCATACTACCTTCAGAAATTAATTTATTTCTTTTACTCCATTCACTACCTTTTTCCTTGGATCATAAAATCTAATCTTTTTAGCATCATCTAAATATTTCGAGCTACTAAATCAATCCCTCACACTGCGGACAAAAACATAATGCAATTTTAAAAATATCTATATCTTGTAAATTAATATTTTTTTTTGGTATTATAACCTAAATACTATCTGATTTATTGCTTTGATGATTTAATTTAAGCCATTTATACTATTTATTTTTATCAATGGGTTCAAACGACATTAATTATTAATATAATTAAATTATTATATTTATAATTAATTAATATTTAAAAAAATATATATAAAATTAAATTATGTTATTATGTTTATATTAAATAAATATATTAAAAGTTTCTATACATAATTAAATTAAAAAATTTTAATAATTTACATTATTAAAAAATAAAGTTATTATAATAAGTAATAATTTTTTAATACTTATTATTTTATTAGTTAAAATATTAGTAGAGATTATGATGTTATAATAATATCTAGAGTTTTAAACAAAAAATTTAAAATTATTTTAATATACTTTTATATTAAAATAATTCTAAATTATTTTAATATACTTTTATATGAACTTATTGTAGCATTTTTTTTTGATTTCTAAGTATCAGTAGAATCTAGTATTTCTTGCGCCTTTGCTATTTGTTGAATTATGTAAGAACTGATTTTTAGCATTGAATATAGAATTGCACACTCTTGTTTTTTAATATTTGGCATAATATCAGGTGGAAGTTTTCTTATATGATTTTGATCATTTGCTACTAAATTAATTAGTTCATTAAGTAAATCACTTAGTTGATTTATTTGTGATACAAGTGGAGTAAGATAACTAATAAATTGATAAGACATATTATTTTTTTTTGAATCAGTTATCTGATAAGTATTTGCAATATATTTAGCTAGCGTGGCTATAGCTTGCAATCGGCGATGAATCATTTTCTGAATAAGATCATTTGTAATAGAAAGATTTTCTAATCTCTGGAAGATGGTTTGCCATTTACGCCTTCTAAGACTCCTATTATTTAAATCTTTATTATTAAGCCATTTCATAATATTATAATACTTGAAAGACATTGTTTTAGAATCCCATAGAATTGTTATTGGATCTATAGTTTCAATGACTATAGTTTCAAGTCTATATCTTAAACTATTAAGAATATCAATCTCTAAATTATTATGTTGAATATTATTTATTATAATTTTTATGTTAGATTGATTATATAGTGATTCTATTTGTTTAGTGTATTTAATATTATCTTCTTTTCTAATATTAATAGCAAAGTCTAAACTTTGTATAATATTTATTTTACGGCTATTACGGGCTTTATATTCACTTTGTGTAAATCGTATTAATGCTTCATTCCAGTATTCTGTTAAGTCTTCTTCTAGTGATAATTTTTTAGAGACTTTAGTAATTATATCTTGTTGAAAACTAGATAGCAAAAATTTAACATCTTGTAATATTATTAATTCATTAAAACATAATGGTATGCTTCTTTTTTCGGTATGGTTAAACATTATAAATTATATTTACAAAGTTATTCTATGAGAATAACTTAAAAAATATAATGTAAGGTAATACAAAAATATAAATACGGTAATAAAAATAGTATTATATTCTATAATTTTAATAAATCATTTTTTATTAAATAAGATGATACAGAAACGGTATTCTTTAAATGCCTAATTGTCTAGTATAATATAAGCTCTTTCAAAAAATTATTATTTTATGTTATATTAATTTATAAAATTAATATTTATTTTTTCAATAAAATAAATATTTTTTATTAAAAAAATAAATATAATATTTAATAGATTATTAAAAAAAATTTTATATTTAAGATAAATATTAATATAGAAAAACCCAGATATTATATATATCCAAATACTTTAAAAAAAATTGGTTAATAAAAAATATAATAATGATAATAATTATATTTGAATTAAAGTATGTAGTGATAAAAAAATTTATAATTTTTATTTAAATTTTTTATAATTTAATTCTATAAATAAATTAATCAACTATATTAAATTCTTTATTTTCTAAATTTCCTAAACAAATAGAAGGTAAATGTATTATTAATTTATAAAATTCTCTATCATAAATAGTTTCATATTTTAATGAATTTAAATAGTTATTTTTAATTTTATTATAATCATCCCAACCATTACCTAAGGAAGTATTAAAAACTTTTTTAAGTTTTTGTATAATAGTTAGATATTTATAATCTAAATCACATTCAAATTCAGTAATTTTTCTTAGACTTCCACACATTTCATATTTTTTTGCAAAACATTCTTCATTTATATAAGGACTACTCCTTGAATCATCAATTAGTTTGCTCATAATATCAAAAGTTATAAATTTATAATTATAGTATGGTGTATTAGTTTGTTGAAATATTTTTTTATAAAAATCTATATAATTATTATCAATAATTATATATTTAATAATATCATTATCTAAATTATTAGTTACTAAAATATAATATTTAAGTAATTCACTTTTTAATATATTGATAGTATCTAAATATTCATTGTCAAAATCAATAATATTAATATTTTGTAAATTACAATAATTATGATAATATTCTTTTGATTTTTTTAATGATTCAAAAAAATGCGAAAAACAATTTAATTCTAATTCAAATTTAACATTATATTTTTCATTAACAATATCTCTAGGAGATGTTTTCATTAATAATTTGGAGTTTTAAAAACTAATTATTAAATATCAATTTTATTAATAATTTATTTTTAATTATCTATAATAATTTTATTATTAATCTTTTTAAATTAAATTATTAAATTGAATAATTAAAAATTTATAATAATATTTATAGGTTGTTAGATAAATAAACCTTATTGATATAATTTCATTTTTTTTTATAATGATATATTTTAATTAATTATTAAAATTAATTTTATATTAATTAATAAATAAAAAAAAATAATTGCTTATTATAAATATATTAGAGTAATTATTTTTTTTTGGAAACCTATTTATAAAAAAAATAAAAAATTTATTATCTATATTCTATGAATACAATATTAGCAATAAATTATTTTTTATCAATAATCATATAAAATGAAGTATTAATATCATTTTTATTATTTTTTATTATTTTTAATTTTGTTTTAGTGCTTTTCATATCATTAACAAATTCTTTTTCTAATTGTTTAATAAAATTTTTGCATTTTATACATAATTTTTTTAAAAATTTAAAATCTATATTATATACTTCTTTATTTTTTTTATATTGATATTCTTTTGCTAAGTTTTTAATACATCCTTCAACTTTATTTATATCATCTACTTTCATTACAAATAGTGGTTCTATATTATTTGCATTACCTGTATTATATACTCTCAATCTTTTTTTCATATCATCAGAATTTCCTAATTTATACATATCTTTTTGTGTTGTATTCATAGCCTTTAATATATAAACATGCCCACCAATGATTTCTTTTGGTTTTTTTAAATTATTTTTTATTAATCCTAATTCTTTATTTAATTCATTTATTATTTGTTCAAAATGATCACGTAAAAGACCTTCCGCGACAATATAATATTTTCTAATTCCTTTTGCTTTTTCAGTTTGTGATAACATACATAATTCTTTAAAGCAATCTGGTGTGAGCATAATTTTTGAAACATAATTAGCACCTCTTTTTTTATTTTTAACTAAAATTTGTTCTTCGGTATAATCATCTAGTATAACAAAATTATTAGTTAATAGTCTTTTAAGATGATTTTTTTGTACATCTAACCATTCAACAATATCATCAAAATTAATATTTTTAAAAGTATCGCCATAAGAATCGCCACCTAAATTAAAAAAATCTTGTAAAAATTTTTTTGGAATATTACTTCTTTTTATTATAAAATCTTCTAATTTTGTTTCCATATATATTTATACATTTGTAAAACGATAAAAAAATTTATGTCTAAATAATTATTCTGAGAAAAAAATATCCTTATTTATTTATAATAAAAAATATTAATAAAAACTGTTATATTTATTTGAAAATATAATATTTAGCTTATATATTATATTTTTAAGTAAATATTACTATAAAATGTTATTGCTTCCATATTTTTATAATGTATAACTATTTGATAATTAAAATAAATATCTAGCTTATTAAAATATTATATAACTGGTAAATTGAATAAGGATAATGTTTCCTCAGAATAAATATATTTTTTAATTTTTTTTGCATTATTAGTTTGTGATAATAAAAATAATTTAATAAAACAATCTTTAGTAATTATAATATTAGATACATAATTTGCACCTCGATTTTTATTTTTTACTAACACTTTCTCTTCAGTATAATCTTCTGTAATTTTAAAATTAACAATCAACATTCTTTTTAAATGATTTTTTTTAGTAGATAATAATTCAACAATTTCATTAAAATTAAAAAATTGTCTATCTTTAATAAACTCAAGAGTTTTAAAATCTTTCAATTTTATATTATTAATATTTTCATTGTTAACTAAATCTTCTAATATCTTAATATTTATTTCTTTATTATATTTTTGTATATTTTTATGTTCATCTAATGATAGATTTTTATTATTATATTTAATATATTTAATTTTAGATATAATATTATTATCAATTTCTTTTATTGCACTTATTATAGGATTAATATTACTGATATTTTCAGTCCATATTAATATCTTAGCTACTTTATTACCTAGTTTTCTTAATGCTCTACTTATTCTTTGAATTATTCTTATTTTTGATATGCAATTGTAAGTAATATAAATACTATCACAACTAGGAATATCTATACATTCATCTAATATTGATACTGAACATAATACACTAATTTCATTACTATTATTAAAATTATCTAATTTTTTTATTCTACTATTTTTTATATCTGAACATATTATACTGTCAATATTATATTTATAATTATAATAATTATTAACATCATTAAAACATTTTATAAAAATGTCAATATCATCATGACTATTAAAATAAATAATTGTTTTTAATTTTCCTAATATTTTTATACTTTCAAAATAATATAATACTTTTTTAATTAATAAAATATCATTATTATTAAGTTTAATCTGTTTTAATAATTCATTATAATTATCTTTATCATAAACTGGTAAATATAATTCATAATTAGAAATATAATTTTTTTGTATTGCATATTCAAAAGTCATTTTATAAATTACTTTACCTAATAACTCTTCAATGTTAAAATTATTATTATTTTCTTCTAAATCATAAATCCTTGGTGTTGCAGACATATATAATTTTTTATTCTCAGATTTAATTATTTTATTAATGTTATCTTCACTATTAAAGATATTATTATAACTTAAATTATGAAATTCATCAATGATTAAAAATGCATTAGGATATTTTTTAATAATTTCAATAATTATATCGCAACTTTTATAAGTCGAACCTATTACTATATTATTGTTATTTTTTATTTTTTCTATAATATAATTAATATTTCTTGTACCATCACTATCTACTAAAATTGATTTAAAATTTTCATTTTTACTATATTTTTTAAAATTTAATATATTTTGTTCTGTGTGTTGTTTTAATGGTGAAATAATTATAATAATATTGTAATTTTGGGAAATTAAATAACTAGTAAATGTTTTTCCACATCCACAAGGAAGTTGAAGTATACCACTCTTAGAGTTATTATTAGAGTAATATTCATTAAATTTATTAACACATTCTAATTGATAATCATACGGCACAAATATATTTTTAGGTATAATTATATTATTTTCTATCGGTAAATGTATGAATTTATGTGTATTTCCTTTACATACTTTTATTAGGTTATAAGAGTATTTATTATTAGAAGTATAAATAATTCCTTCTTTATCATAATGTTCTGATTGAGCCATGATTGCAAAGTATCCAGATAAATCCGTAATACTTAAAGAACCTTCATAATTTTTACATTGTATAAAACTAATTTTATTAGTCTCAGTATTAAGTTGTATAATATCAATACCTATATCATGAATATAATTTTTACAAGTATCTCTGTTAATTCTACAATCATTAATATCATCTATTAATTTAGCATTAAATAATATAAAAGCAGGAACATCTTTCCATAAATAAGCTAATAAATTATTATTTGAATAAGTATTAGAATTATTTATATAATTACAAACATATTCTTCATAATAAGTACCTTTATCTATTTTAGACATTATTAATTAATAATAATAAATGTTTAAGTAGTTTTTAAATTTATCAGACTTAATTACTATTATTGAAATTGTAATATGATTTCAATAATAGTAAAGTTAAAACTAGATATATTAAACACGTTTATTTTTAGTTTATTCAATTTATTAATGGAATGACACTTGAACCTATTAAACAAACATATAATAATGAAAAATATTTTTATCTAAAATTAAAAAATAACAAAATATGATGATATAATAATCAATAAATTAAAAAGATAAAGTTTATAAAAGTGATGAAAAAGCAATTAATAAATTACAATATTGCAAGATATAATATAGGCACATACAAGAAAATAACAAATAAAGTAAATTAATTAAAGAAACCTATAATTAAATTTTATAATATTGAAATTAGAAAATATAAAATAACAATAACAAAAAATTAAAAATAAATAATTTTTTTTATGTAAAAAAAAATAAAAGAGATTATCCATTTTAAAAAATATAATAATAATTATCAAGCAATAACTTTTATTAAAAAAACACATAACCTTCATGAAATTAAATTGGACTGCGAAAAATACTCTTATTCAATTTATATTATTGCAGTTGAACTGAGGAAAAATATATTAAATTATAATGAAAATAAATTATTAATAATATTTGATATAGATGGTATTTTCCTTTGTAAATAAAGTAATATATGGTTTAAATAAAGAGATTTATTAAAACTCATTAGATATAGGCTCCTAAAGATGCTATAAAATATTTAAATTTAGATCATAAATATATTATTAGGAGGGGGGTGGGATTTAGCCCCGCCCTAAATAAAAAATGTTTAAAAAAATATAATTTTAATAAAATTTTATTACATAAATACAAATAATTATATAGACTTTGAAAAATTATTCTTACCGCTTGCTTGCAATTTTTATTATTCTTGCTTTACTGAAGTATTATATAATTTTAAATTATATATTTTGCTGTATTTTTGATAAATTTTATAGTGAAAGAATTATTAATTCTAATAAAGTTGAAATTATAGTGTATCAGAAAAATAAAAAAGGGGGTTATTATATCAGACCCCTTTTTTTATATTTATTATTTTAATATTAGTGATAAAATTATTATACTAGATAATAAAATAATAAAAATATAATTAAATTTTATTTATTTAAAAATTAATTTATTAAATTAATAATGAGTATGATGTATAAAGGAAATGATGATAATGATACTACTATAAATAAATATGAATTTTACGGGCTTATAGATCAAGATGTTAAATGTTGTATTGAATGTTGTAAAAAATCTATGAGTAACTTTAATTTTGCCTATATTAAACATAATTTATACTTTTGTGATAAACCTCATGTTTTATGTCCAGAATGTTTTGATAAAAAAGAAGATGACTCTAGTAATTTTATTCCAATGCAATTTAAACATTTACCTAAAAATATTTGGAAGCCACCATGGATTAAAGTATGTATTGATAAAAAATAAATATTTATAATTTTTACTTAAATTTTGTTATATAAAAAAGTTAATATTAAAAATAATTATTTATATTTTAATATATTTAAAACAATTATATATATATATATATTAATAAATTAATCAACTATATTAAATTCTTTATTTTCTAAATTTCCTAAACAAATAGAAGGTAAATGTATTATTAATTTATAAAATTCTCTATCATAAATAGTTTCATATTTTAATGAATTTAAATAGTTATTTTTAATTTTATTATAATCATCCCAACCATTACCTAAAGCGGTATTAAAAACTTTTTTAAGTTTTTGTATAATAGTTAGATATTCATAATCAAGCTTACACTCAAATTCAGTAATTTTTCTTAGACTTCCTTGCATTTCGTATTTTTCTGCAAAACATTCTTCATTTATATAATGACTACTCCTTGAATCATCAATTAGTTTATTCATAATATCAAAAGTTATAAATTTATAATTATAGTATGGTGTATTAGTTTGTTGAAATATTTTTTTATAAAAATCTATATAATTATTATCAATTATTATATATTTAATAATATCATTATCTAAATTATTAGTTACTAAAATATAATATTTGAGTAACTCACCTTTCAAAATATTGATAGTATCTAAATATTTATTATCAAAATCGATAATATTAATATTTTGTAAATTACAATAATCATGATAATATTTTTTTGATTTCTTCAATGATTCAAAAAAATGTGAAAAACAATTTAATTCTAATTCAAATTTAACATTATATTTTTCATTAACAATATCTTTAGGAAATGTTTTCATATTAACATTTTATTAATATATAAATTATTAAAAATATCAATTTTATTAATAATTTATTTTTTAATTATATATAATAATTTTATTATTTAATAATATTATTATAATTTACAAAATATAATTTCAATTATTAATTTTTTTTAATTAAATTATTAAATTGTATAATTAAAAATTTATAATAATATTTATAATTTAAATATTTAGGTATAATAAATTAAATAAATTAATTAATAAAAATTAAAGGTTAAATTATTTAAAAGTTTATTATATTAAATATTAATTTAATGAGAACTATGCTAATTAAATTATTGATATATTAATTTACATTACACAAATTTTTTTATAATAATTATCTAATTTAGGAGTTATTATTTTATAAATAAATCATATTACTTATAGTATATTTCAATCATACAATATTATTTTTTTTTAATATTTATTTAAAAAAAATCTAATATATAATAATGGATTATATTAAAAAGTATTTAAAATATAAAAAAAAATATTATGAAATAAATAAGCACATAATGAGGGGTGGGGGTGAGGGAGATAAAACTCAAAAAAATTATTTTCAGGAAATACTAGAAACTAACTATAAAGAATTATGGGATAGAATTAAGGAATATAATGAAAAAAAATACTTCAGTACTGACAAAGAAAATAAAGAGGGGGCTATTAAATATGAAACCTTGTGTAGCGAAATAGTTCAAATAATAAGTACCAATAAAGGTGGTTCTATAGAAGACAAAATTTATTTCTTATTAGGACATATAACGGATAATTTAGGGTTAGGAAAACCTAGTAATGGTATTGAAATACTTTATGACAAAATAATTAATATTTTACTAGAAATATTAACTACCCCGGAAGAGTTTAAGCGTATTTATGATCTTGTTATGAAGATTATAGATGAAATACCTGGTGTTGGTTATAGAAGACAAGATAAAATACTTAAGAATTTAAGTCGTAAAATACCAGAAAAATTAATTTCTACAATTTTATCATCTTTATCATTATCTGATAATTTAACTGAATCACAAATACCTGATAAATTAACTGAATCACAAATAGCAGCAATATTACATGCATGTAGCCAAAATAGTTGTATTGATAATTCATATTTTAGGAATAATCATAAAGCTATTCCTATAATATTAGAAATTTTAAATAATTCTACACCAATTAATGCTGAAATGAGAGAAAATATAATAAGTTTAAATTCCTTAAATATAGTGGCATCGCATAGAAATGCCGCTATATTTACACCTATCCCAGTTAATAATGAATACCATCATGATGGGCGGCATGGAAGATAATGAGTTAATAAAGTTATACTTATTATAATATTTAAATTTATAAATAAGTATTAAAAATATAAATATATTGCTAAAAACTATTATAATAAAAAATATACAAATTAAAATATAATAAAATTTATTATTACTTTCTTCAATATATTAATTAATTTTATTAAAATCTTAATAAATTATTTTATAAATTAATATTAATTCTTTAGTAATTATATTTTTTATACTAAATTATTAAATTTAATGAACTACTACTATTAGTATCAAACTAAATTTAGAACTAATTATTTGATTATTCATTTAATTTAATTTCTTAATGATATTATATTATTTATTTTAATATATAATTAATTATAACCATATAATTAATAATATTTTGTCAAGATTGTCATCATTACTATAAATTAGTATGGTTTCCATGTTAATCTATAGTAGTAATAATAAAAATAAATATACAAAATATAGAAATGAAAATATAATTAAATTTATTATTACTTTTATTTAAATCTTGATAAATTAGATTATGTGTTAATATTAGTTCTTCATTAATTTTATTATATTTTAATTCTAAATTATTAAATTTAATTATTTGATTATTTATATAATCTAATTTATTTTTAATATATTTATTAATAATATTATTAATTATATTATTATATTTTTTATTATTTTTTATTTTTAATAGTTTTATATTTTTAAATATATTATTTATCATAATATTATATTTTTTATTATTATTATTTATTATTGTATGATATTTTTCAAGAGTATCATTATTAGTATAAATTTGTAAGTCAATATTTTGAATTTTTTCTATTAAATCATAATTTTTTCTTTTAATGTCATCTATTTTATCCTTTAATAAATTATTAAATTTTATTTTTTGATTCAATTCATTTTTTATTGCATTAACCGTATTAATAATTTCATTTAATTGTGAGTCAATAATATTAATTTTATTTTCATTAAATATTATCATAGATAATTCTGTATTATAATTATATAATAATAGTTCATAAATCCAATTTATTACTAAACTTTTTATAATGGACTGGGGAAAAATTAATCTTCTTCATTTTTTATTATTTATGCATACAAATTTTGGAAAATTTTTAATTATTTTAATAAAAATTATATATTTATCAATCTATAGCAATGCAAGTAATTTAATATATTATAGAAATTTAATTATCATTTAATATTTATAATATTGCTTAAATATACTTATTAAATCAATGATTAACTTTATTTAAAAAATTATAATATTTTATAACTTTCTATAAACTGAATAAGGGTATTTTTACGTAGTCCAATAGAAAAAAATATTTTTAAATATTTTAGTTGTTCAGGGACCCTGAACAACTAAAATATTTAAAAAATAAAGTTAACTTTTAGAGTTATTTTAATGATTTATATCAACTTGATATTAATGAATTAGAATAATTAAATAATACGAAATTAGTATATAGAAAAAGAAAATAAATTATTCTAATAAATTACTAACTCTAATAGTGTATCTGAAAAAGATTATTTTTTTTTATATCTTTCAGATTTTCAAGAAAAAGTATCTTTTTTTCATTTTTTATCATTTATTTAAACAAATTTATTAAAATTATTTTAATAAAATAAAAAAATATTTATTAATCTTTTATAAATTATATTACTTAACTTAAACAGCTAGCGAAGGAAGAATGGTATATTTTTTTAGTCTATTAATCATAAATTACAAACAATAAGATATTTTATATTTATTAATTATTAAATTATATAATTCTTTCTTTAATATTTACAAATAAAATAAAAACCATATCATTATTATTATTTTTTAATCTAAATATAATTAATTAAATGAACTTTGATTTCAAATTTAAAATAAAAAAAATTATTTATAAAAATTCTCAATTATTAAGAGATAATAAAACACAAATTAAAAAATTTCTTAATAAAGAAATAATTAACTCATTATCGCTTCACAGAGGTGGTGGAGAAGATTTACTGATTACTTATAAAGATAATGAATATAAATATACACAAATTATGGATGAAGATTATTATATATTATATTCACATGATGATTTTGATTGTGTATCTATAGTAATAGATACAGAACTTAAAGTTGGTGAAATACACGGTATAGGAAATTTTGAGTCATGCTTAATTAATTCAAATACTAAAGTAGGTTCTACATTATTAAAAATAACCATAAAAATGTTAAAAAAATATAAAGATATATTAGGAATAAATAAAATTATTTTAACCGATAATAGTATAAAAAAATGTGAATCTAATAATTCAGATATAAAATTATCACATATGTTAATTTTATTAAATGGTGATACATGGTATGGTAAGTATGGATTTAGGCCAATAAATAGTAAAACCTATGATTATGATGAAATATTAAATGAAAATTATAATAATAATAAATTAATTATAAATAAAATAACTATTAAAGAAGCAAATATTATGAAATATATAAAAATGACAGAAAGTCAATCTGTAATTAAAGCTGTTCATAAAATTTTAAAAATAAATGAAAATATGTTATTAAAAGATTTTTTATCAAATTTTCTTCAACAATATGATTCAACTTGTCATCATTTTTTTAAATTTTATGATAGATTATATAATGATTTGAAATTAGAAAAATTTTATAAATTATTATTTGGATTAGATATTTAGAGTTAATTTAATATTTTTAAATTTTATAATTTGAAATTATAAAAATTTTATCATACTCTACTGGTCAATTAAAATAAAAAAATCAAAGATTTTTTATTATTATGGTCCTAATTGGAGTAGTTTATAAATTATTATTTGGAGAAGATATTTACAGTTTAAATATTTATATTTTTTTTTTTTTAAGTTAATTTAGTAAAAATTAATAAATAAATATATATTTAGACTGTATAATAATACCTTTTATGTTTTGCTAGCAGTTTAAATAAACTTAATCATTTATTTAATAATTATACTAATTTAATATTATAAATATTAAATAAGGACTAAATTTATTAAACATATTAATTTACTTGCATTGCTGTAGATTGCTAAATATATAATTTTTTGCAAATAATTAAACATTTTATAAAATTTGTATGCATAATTTATGGATAAAAGGTGATTTACTTAATATTTTACAATTAAATCAAGAATTAAATGATTATTTAAATGAAACTATAGTAAGAAAATGTAAAATGTTAGTATATTAAATAAATCTAAAACATTTTTTATATATGTTTTATATTGTCAATTAAATAAATATTATGTCAGAAAAACTAATAATTATCATTTTTATCTAGAACAAAAGTTTACAACAAATAGTACTACTTGACCAAGTAAAATATAAATCATTAAAATTATATGAACTTTTGTCTAGGATTTGTAAAAATTTAAACATTTCAATTATATAATAATATTTTTTATTTATTTATATTAAAAAATTTTAATAACTATATTATCACAGTATTTTAAATATATTCGTTTTGCATGTCTGCCATGCAAAACGAATATATTTATAAATTAAAATCTAATATATATTATAAAATGTCAAATAATGATAGTGTATTTATTAAATTATTGAAAGAATATACAACAATTGATAGCACCTTTATTAACACTTTTTTTAAAAAATTTAAAGTAGGCGGTGAATTAGATTTTGATATTAAAGATTTAAATGTTGCTAAATATTTATCTGTGTCATTAATAAATATACGCAGACGATTAAATAATGAATATTCAAAATCAGCAAAGTTTATTGAGAAAGTTGATTATATTAAAATTAAATCTAATAAAACAAATGCGAGTATAAGATATTTGTTGAATTATCAATGCTTTGAAAAATTGGCTATGTCTGGTGATTCTACAAAATCTGAATTAGTTAGACAATATTTTTTAAAATTAAGAAATTTTATGTATGAACATCAAGAATTAATATATCAAGCAATAACAAACAAAGATGACCTTAATAAATATAGAGGTTATGAATCCATTTATTTTTTTGCTGTTGATGATCGTAAACAAAATATATTTAAAATTGGTAGAACACAAGATATAATACAAAGATTAAGAAATTATAACATAGGACGAATTAAAGAAGTAGATTTAAAATATTATGCATTAGTTAATAATGCTTTTATTATCGAAAAATGTATAAAATTTAAATTGGATAAAAATAGAGTTATTGATGGAAGAGAAATATATAAGGTAGACCCAAATAAATTAAAAAAAATAATTGATGATTGTTATTGTAAATATGTATCAAAAAACGAAAATGAAGTATTATATAAAGAAATATCAGATTTATTAGGTTTATATGCGTATACTAAAGATAAAGTAAATATTAAACCTTATGTAATTATTAGAGCATAAATCATTTTACTCTAATAAGTACAAGAATATAATTTATTTTTCTATTAGATATAGTGTACTACTTAATTTTATATTATTAAAGGGTTTATTTAGTTCTAATTATATCTCTGTCTTTGATGACACGGTTTAACTACTTATTAAACAGTGTCTCCAAAAAAAAAATTAAGACTCATCTCAAAAAGCTCTGATTATACTCAACAAGATTTATCAGTTTATATTGTAAATATTTTAATTTATATTTTTTATACTTTTTTTGGTATTCAAGATTTTCATATTATATTATCGGAAAAAAATCATTTTATTAATTGCGGAAAAATCACTCTTATTCAATTTTATTATTATATTGTTATATTATTACAGTGTCATATAATATAATAATAGTTATATAATTTTGAATTATGTATTTAGCTTTATTTTTTTTATAACTTTCACACCTTTGGAGAGCTAGAAGATAAATGGCGATTTTATCGGCAAAAAAAAAAAATCTTAAAGTATAAAAAAATTAGAATCTTTACAGAATATAATTAAAATATGCAAATTTTCTCGGACATATTATAAAAAGTTTAAATTTCAATTTCAATTAGTAAAGTATATCTGGAGGACAAAATAATTTAATGAATATATTATATTATAGAATAATTTAATTTTATATCTGATAAATGAATTAATTCTTATTTACTATTTATTTTATTAACTAATTTTATTTTAATATAATGAGTTAATAAAATAGCTTCAACTTGTATTCGGCTACTTTTGTATTGTGAAGGGTAATTAATCAACTTCAATATATTCATCATCTTTATCTTTATTTTGAATAATTAATTTAATTGATATTTTAGATAATTCTAATTTTAATTAATTTAATTCTAAAAGTATTGGTAAATCTAAATTATATCTAATATGAAATAATTTTTTTAATTTATTATGGATAGTTCTATAAAATAAATCACGAATATATGATGATTAAGTATTTATATAATTATCATTAAATAAATAATAAATTAGTAATAAATAATTTAATAATTCAATATTAAAATCATTGAGTAAATTATTTTCAACAAAATTATATAAATTAGGTAAATGATTATTAATTTTATAATTAAATATTATTGTAGAAAGAACTGACGATCAATTGTAGTATACTTTTTTAATAATTCAATAAAAATTCCATTACTCACAATTAGGATTAGAAAAAAATTATATAGAGAATTTTAATAGAAATAGTGTACAAAGAATTCAAAAATATAAACTGTTCCATAGCTAAAGTATTAATTAATATAAATTTTTGAAAAATGCATGGTAAACGGTACTAGTGTAATATAAGATTAAAAAATCATTAGATATGAATAATAATTTTTATCAAAAAATATATAGCAATATTCAAGTAAAATATGATTATTATATTTATATTAATGAAGTTGTACTAATAAGTAGAATAGAATTATTAAATAAGTAAATTATTATATTTTATTTAAAATAAATAAAAACAGATAAAACTATAGAAAATTTATATAAAATTGGTAAAACAATAAATTTTCAAAATAGAATTAAAACTCACAATAATTCACATCTTGATAATGTTGAAATTAAATTTATATATGAAACTAAGAATATTGTTCATGTTGAAAAATGTTTAATTAACATACTTAAAGATAGACAATATAGAAAACGAAAAGAATTTTATCAAATTGATTTAGATTTATTAAAAGAATTAATAGATGATTGTGAAAATCTTATATTAAAAGCTAAACATAAATTAAAATTATTTACTCAAACTGGTGGTTATTTTTTAATGTTATCTAAAACTTAATTTAATTTACTGCATAAATGGGTTATAAAATATAATGAATTGTAATGAATTAAAAGACTAAAATATAAATCCAATATATTATAAAATAAAATAATAAAATAATATAGTATAACTTTAATATTTTTCATTCCGAATTATCTATGGCTAAGTTCATCATGTATCTATAATGTATGAATACCTAAAAAATAGAACTTATTTAAAATTATTTTATGTTATAAATTATACTTTATTAAATAAAATAATTTTAAATAAATAAATTATATCTAGAATAAAAATTAATATAATAATTAAATATATTAATTTTTTAAAATTAATTAATAACGGTAAAATTACTCTTTGTTATTTTTTATCATTTATCTATATAAATTTTTAAATTTTACTAATTATTTAAATAAAATATTTAGTAATCTTTTATAAATTAATTTAGTTATCATTTAATTATTTATAATATTAAATAAATATAATAATAAAATAAATAATTAAGTTTATTTAAAAATGTATAATATTTTATAACTTAAACAACTAGGAAAGCAGGAATGGTATGTTTTCTTAGTCTATTAATAATAAATTATAAACAATAAGATATATTATATTTATCAACTATTAAATTATATCATTCTTACTTTAATATTAAAAACTAAAATAATAACTATATCATTATTTTTATTTTTTAATCTAAATATAATTAATTAAATAAACTTTGATTTAAAATTTAAGATAAAAAAAATTATTTATAAAATTCAAATTAAAAATTTTTTAATAAAAAAATAATTAACTCATTATCGCTTCATAGAGGTGGTTGTGAAGATTTACTGATAACTTATAAAGATAATGAACATAAATATACCCAAATAATGGATGAATATAAATATACTTAAAATAATGGATGAAAATTATTATATATTATATTCACATGATTTTGATTGTGTATCTATAGTAATAGATAAAGAACTTAAAGTAGGGGAGATACATGGTCAATAAATAAAAATTATTATTTTTATTTATTAAACAAATTATACACTAATTTACAAAATAATTATAAAAATGTTAAAAAAAATATAGATATATTAGTAATAAATAAAATTATTTTACGTGCTTTTGCTTAGCGAGGCACTACAAGGCAAATAATAGTATAAAAAAAATGCCAATCTATTAACTCAAATATAAAAATTATCAAATATTAATTTTATTAAATGGTGATACCTTATTAATAAATAAAAATTTAGGCAAATAAATAGTAAAACATATAATTATGATGAAATATTAAATGAAAATTATAATCATAATAAATTAAATATAAATAAAATAACTATTAAAGAAGTCAATATTATGAAATATATAAAAATGACAGAAAGTAAATCTGTAATTAAAGCTGTTCATAAAATTTTATCAATAAATGAAAATATGTTATTAAAAGATTTTTTAACTAATTTTCTTCAAGAATCATTATATAATCATTTTTCTAAATTTTATGATAGATTATATAATGATTTAAAATTAGAAAAATTTTATAAATTATTATTTGGATTAGATATTTAGTGTTAATTTTTTAATTTTAAATTTTATCATGAGCTACGCCCACAAGGATCTTAATAATGAAAAATCATAGATTTTTCATTTTTATGAACCCGTAAGGTTTGGTTAATAATATAGTTAATTATTGATTATAATAATTATATATATATTAAATAATTAGGAATATATTAGCCTAGGTGTATACGCCGTAGGCTATATTTTATAAAATCTAATAATAATTAATTAACTTCTATAAATTCTTCATTTAAGTCAATTAAATCTTCAATATTATTTATTTTTTTACTAGAAATATTTAATAAACATATATTGGGTAAAATTTATATTCATAAATTTTTTATACTTGGTAAAATTTATATTCATAAATTTTTTATACTTGGTAAAATTTATATTCATAAATTTTTTATACTTGGTAAAATTTATATTCATAAATTTTTTATACTTGGTAAATCTTTTAGTAAATCTTTTATAATTTTATCTAATTCTCTTTCATATATTGATTTGTAAGTTAAAGAATCTAAATATTCTTGTATTGATTCATCAAATTCATCTGAATCATAATTACAATTTTTAATATTCATTTTAGATAAAAATCCTCTTCTTAATTTAGGATTTTCATTACAATATAGTTTATAAATAGATATCATAAAACCTAAATTATCTCTACTTAAATTATCAATATCAAAAACTTGTGATACAACAAGTAAATCGCAATCATCAGGGTAATCTTGATATATTTCCAATAAAAAATTATATAAATCTTCAATTATATCATCAGTAATAATATACTGTTCAACATTGCAATTATCATCATTATTTATTAAAATGTAATATTTCATTAATTCTCCTTTCAAAATATTAATAGTATCTAAATATTCATTATCAAAATCATTAATCTCAATATTAATTGTTTTACAGTGTTCATAATAATATTTTTTTGTTTCTTCACCTCTGGTAGCGAGATTCAAAAAAATTATAAAAAGAATCAAATTTAAAATCAAATTCAATATCATATTTTTCATTGATTATATTATATAATTTCTCAAAATTATTAACTAAATCATAAATTTAATTATATCAATTTTTTGTAGTTATTAATTAATTTACGCCTTTACCGCTTTAAAATTTTAATATATAAATATTTACATATTAAATGTTAAAAACAAGAAAGTTAAGATTATTGATTAGTTGCAATTAAATATTATCTTAATAATAATATTAATTTAGATGATGTATGTTAAATTTATAATTATTCCAAGTAATCTTTATATAGATGGCGCATTAAATACTGAAAATGCTACATTATATAAAATTGGCAGAACAATAAATTCTAAAAAAAGATTTAATTCTCATAATTCACCATTAGCAAATGATATAGAAGTTATATTGATATATGAAACAAATAATATAAAACAATTAGAAACATGTGTTAAAAATTATATGAAACAATCTCAATATAGAAAATATAAAGAAATATATCAAGTTGATTTAAATATAATAAAAAAAGTAATAAAAGATTGTGATATTAAATTAAAACAAATAAATAATATGATTAATGAAAATAATAAAAAACAAAAAGGTGGAAATTTGCAAAACATAACAGATACGGATCAAATTTATTTATTAATTCCAAATATATATTAATTTATAATAATTTTATTGAATTAATTATCTATTTATTATTTAGAGCGGTGCGTATTTTAAATGCCGATTTATAAGATAAAAAAATAAATGCATCGCTTTACTCATTAAAGAGTTCTAAATTCTAAATAATGGGCTTTCTTATGTGTATATTAAGGTAGATACACACAATCCCATCAGATGTTATTTAATCTACTACCTTGATTAAACAACAATTTCTTTTTTCTGCCTTGGTTTTCGTTGCTTTACAACTATCTTTTCTTTTGATTTTTGACAGAATTCTATTGGTCTTGATTGATTTCTTAAAAAATATTTTCCTAAATATAAAATATTTTTACAAGCATTCTTATCACGATTTACAAAAATACACCGTTCGGTTTCCTCTTTTGGAGT
>Ga0214919_10003458_pt1 | contig 23833 bp, 23 predicted proteins | sample LL1503_MetaG_FD_177994 | JGI IMG/M metagenome (GOLD analysis project Ga0214919, IMG submission 177994) | Freshwater microbial communities from Lake Lanier, Atlanta, Georgia, United States - LL-1503 | ecosystem: Environmental > Aquatic > Freshwater > Lake | place: USA: Georgia | collected... | reverse complement strand
AACTTGTCGACCCAGGCTTGAGGTGCAACGTTGTTGGCCTCTGCGGTACGCATAACCTTTTGACCATGCTCATCGGTTCCCGTTAAGAACCAGACTGATTCCCCTTTTTGACGATGCCAACGGGTCAACACATCTCCGGCAACGGTTGTGTAGGCATGCCCAATATGAGGAGCATCGTTGACGTAATAGATCGGCGTCGTTAAATAGAAAGACTTAGTCACTGGCTCATCTTATTCGCATCGACGACCGCGGCATAAACGAGGCGCTTTGCGATGCCAAATTCATCAGCAACCGTTGCAATAGCGCCCTTTCTATCCATTCCTGCACTCTCAAACTCGCGAACTCGAGCGACCATATCTGCAGCGGTCAATGAGGCAGAGTCAGTTACCGCACCAGCGATAACTAATGTGATTTCACCTAAGACTTCATTATTTGTAGCCCAGGTTGATAGCTCTTTCAAATTTCCGCGGATTGTTTCTTCATACCTTTTAGTCATTTCACGACAAATTGCAGCTTGTCGATCTGCACCAAAGACATTGACGCAATCAAGTAATGAATCTACAAGACGGTGTGGTGCTTCAAAGAAAACCATTGTTCGTTCTTCAAAACGAAGTTTTTCAAATGTAGCAAGACGTGCCCCTGCAGTTCGTGGAGGAAATCCTTCAAATGAGAAACGATCAGTTGGTAATCCAGATAGTGCAACCGCCATTGTGACAGCGCTCGGTCCTGGGATGACAGAAACCTCAACTCCTTCAGCAATCGCATCTCTCATTAAACGAAAACCTGGATCGCTAATCGTTGGCATTCCTGCATCTGAAACTACTAATACAGTGGCACCGCTTTTTAGTTCAGCCAATAGCTCGCGGGTTCGATCCTCTTCATTGCCTTCAAAGAAGGACAGGACTCGAGCTGTAAAAGTTACTTCGATGTCCGCGCACAATCGATGAAAACGTCGTGAGTCCTCAGCGGCGATAATCGATGCGTTTTCAATCGCACTCTTCAGGCGGGTGCTTGCATCCCCGGGATTGCCTAGTGGGGTTGCGGCCAAGATGAGCGTCATGGCGTAATCCTCTCAGTAATTCAGAGTAAACGCGCATACTCTTCTCCTATGGCCGCAGCTATCGCACCACTACTGATTGCATTGGCTTCATTTGTACTGCGGCTCGTGAATCTTGGTTCAACTAAGGGGTACATCTTTGATGAGGTGTATTACGTCGACGGTGCCCGTGATCTATTGAATTATGGTGTTGAGGTAAGTGGAAACAACCCTGAGTTCATCGTTCACCCACCTGTTGGAAAGTGGCTAATTGCAGCAGGTATTGCCATCTTTGGAGACAACGAGTTTGGATGGCGTTTTGCAACTGCGCTGGTTGGAACCATTCTTATTCTAGTTTTTGCTCGCTTAGTGCATGTTCTTTTCTACTCACCACTTCTTACCGGTCTTGGTGCAGCACTGATGGCGTTGGATGGTCTGCTGCTTGTGCATTCACGTACTGCGCTTCTGGATTTGTTCTTAACTTTCTTCGTTCTCATCGGAGTATTGCTCTGGCATCGAGATAGACATTGGTGGGCCGGTCTTGCCTTTGGTCTAGCGCTCGGATGTAAGTGGAGTGCAATTTATTTCATTGCGGTAATCGGTTTGATCTCTCTGTATCGAATCCTCGTTAACATGGATATTCGCGACTCATTGAAATTAATTTCAAAGAAGTTTGCTCAATACGGATTGCTTCCAATTGTTGTTTACCTAATGACATGGACCGGTTGGTTTATTTCTAATCGAGGATGGGATCGACAATCGTCAGCCAATCCAATAATCGCTTGGTTAAATTATCACCAAGAGATGCTTAACTTTCATACTGGCTTAACTGAGACACATCCATACCAAGCAAATCCTTGGAGTTGGCTTGTCATGGGAAGACCGACCTCATTTTTCTATGACACTCCAAAAGATTGCGGTGCAAAAGACTGTGCTCGCGAAGTGTTGGCACTTGGCACACCCATTTTGTGGTGGATCGGAACAGTTGCAATCGCAGTCGTGATTGGATACTGGATTAAATCTTTACTCAATCGCACCAATGATTCAGCTGCTCTAATCGTTGCGGTAGGAGTTATCGCTGGGTACCTGCCATGGTTTGCAATGCAAGAGCGCACAATGTTTTCCTTTTACGCGATAGTTATTGAGCCATTTATGGTGCTCGCCATCGTGTACTGCGCAAAGTTATTGCTGGATAGTGGGCTTAAGCCTTCAGTTTCACAATCAATTGTGGGCGGCTTATTTGCGCTGGTGCTTCTGTGTTTTATCTTCTTCTTACCTTTATATACCGGCCAAACCATCACTTACGATGATTGGAAGATGCGTATGTGGTTTGACTCGTGGATCTAATTATTCGTTAGCAGCCCGAGCTTGATTGAGTCGATCCACCGCTTCATCTGCCAACTGTTGATCAAAGATTTCATCACGTGATGGTGATGCTGCAGCAAGTGCCTCACGCTCAAGACGCTCTTGCTCTTCGCTCCACTGGCCAGGAATCGTCAGATCAATTACGCGCTTTGGAACCACGGCTTTTGGAGCATTCACATAAGTAGGCACTGGAACTTCAGTTGGCTCCCAAGCATTGCGAACCGCAGCTGTGCCTTGAGGCAAAATAACAACACCCTTAAGTTCACGTTCTGACAAAGGAATCCAATGCTCAGTGCTTGGCTTAGGTTGAATTACTTCTGCAAGATTTGTATTTGAAACACCAGAATTTTGGCGGCTAAGTTGTTGAACGCGACGCTTTTGTAGTTGTTCACCAATCACATGTCGACGAACACTGGCGATATAAATCAGTAAACCAGATGCTGGTACGAGTGCGTAAATAAATGGCATTGTGTTCATAGCTCCACCTATAACTGTTGTGACTAGCGAGAATGCGATAAGAACAAATGTAATTCTGCGACGAAGTAGTACCTGTCGGTTTTTTGCTTCTTGATCTAAATCGATATGTATCGCTCCACCATGACTTGATGAATTAGGTGACTGATTGGCGACAACTCGAAGTGCGCCTTTAAAACGTTCTACCGACTTTCCGGAGAATTCATTGCGGTCGTGGATCCAACGGGGTGCGAAATATGCGACCCACATTCCAATGATCGCAATATAAATAAGTCCCGAAGTCATGATGGGTAAATCTAAAGGAAGGGGTGATGGTTTCTGGGGATTTGAGCGCTACTTGATCGCAGAATTTTCCTTAACAAATGTGATGTGATCCCGCCAATGGCCATCGATATGCAGATAGCGGGGGCGCTCTCCCTCAAAAATATATCCAGCCTTCTCAGCAACCCTGCGCGAAGAAGCGTTTTCAGGACGCAGATTGATCTCGAGGCGATGGAGCTTTAACTCCTGAAAGGCGTACTGGGTAAGGATTTCAACGGCTTGTGTTGTGTAGCCACGGTTCGCAAAGTTTCGATCGATCCAGTAACCAATGTGGCCACCACGCATAGCGCCATACATAACCCCGCCCAAGGTAATTTGGCCGATCAGTTGGGTGTTGTGCCAGATTGCAAATGAAAGAGAGCGGCCATGTCGTGCCTCGTAGTTCAAGATCTTCACCATTTCGAAAAATGATGGAAGTTCTTTATAGCTGTCATCGCTGGTAAGAGGGATTGTTGCCTCCCACGGTGAAAGCCAATCTCGATTTTCCGCTCGAACTCGATTCCACTGAGCCCTGTCCCTAAATCTCAAAGGACGAAGGGAAATATCCTGACCTTTAATTTCAATGGGCCACGAGTTTTTCATGAACTTAGATGTAGCGACGCTCTAGAACTACTACGGTGACCTGATCGCCTGTCTTTAGCGAGGTTTCACTTTCAGAGACTGCGATAAATGCATTGGCATCTGAAAGGGTAGATTGCTCATCCTGATTCTCCAATGGAACAACTGATTTTCCATCTTCAGCCAATACAGCGCGAATATATGAACGAACACCTGGTGCTGACTCAATCGGCTTTTCTAGAGCAGCTTTAACTGAAGGTCGATGAATAGTTGCAGCACCAAGCATGGTGCGGATCATGGGACGAACAAAGAGTTCAAAAGATATGTACGAGGCGATTGGATCGCCAGGAAGTGTCACAACAGGAGTTTTGTCAGGTCCAATAGTTCCAAAGTTATGACGTCCACTAGCTTCGATCGCCATATCAACAGTTGTTATCTCGCCTAAACCTGACAAAGTACGGGTGATTAAGTCAAATGAGTCATCATGTCGTTCGCCGCTAATAATAATTAAGTCTGCGCGTACTAACTGATCTTCGATTACCTTCTGAAGTTGCTCTTCATTATCTGGAATCGAGTGAACGCGATATGCCACAGCGCCCACCTCGCGCACCGCTGTCGTAAGTAGCCAGGAATTAGTTTCGTACTCATCACTTGCGTTCTTTAGTGGCTGACCTGGTTCAACTAAATCTGGTCCTGCAGATAAAACAACTACACGTGGATGTGGACGGGTGGGTAGGTGATCACGCCCAATTGATGCTGCTAATCCAATTTGTGTTGAACGGATTCGCGTACCTTCGCGCAGAACTAAGCGATCGCCTGCGTAAATATCTGCTGCAAGGGTCGCGCCATGAGCATCCAGTAATGGCATCTCAAAGGATTCAAGTGGTTTGCAGATGGCAAGTAATGAGGTGAGAAACTCATCTACCCGAGTGTGTTCTGACATAATCGAACCCTACTTGTTGAACAGTTTGATCTTTGGGATTTCACGGGAGATTTAAATGACAGATCAAAAAGCCGGTTTGCGGGATCGTGCCCGCCGTGAACGTTCTCAAAAATTCATGCCTTGTAACTTTAATGTCATATTAAAAGCTCCTGAAATTGAGTCCGCGACAACTATTGCTTCCTATATCTCGTACGAACATGAACCAAGCACCGTCGAGATCAATGAGGCCTTTTTAAAGCAGGGCAAAATCCTGCTACTTCCTCGAATCAACGGTGATCAATTGGAATGGGTCCGATGGGATGGAGATCCAGCGCATCTTGTTATGAAGAAAAAGATTTCAGAGCCAGTTGGTCCATCGCTTTCTGATGTATCGCAAATCCAAGCCGTGATTGTTCCTGCATTAAAGATGGATCAAGCTGGATTTCGATTAGGGCAGGGTGGTGGGTATTACGACCGCGCACTTGTTCACCTAAATGCGTGGAAAATCGGATTGGTCTATGCAGGTGAGTTAACTAGCGAGATGCTGCCACACGAGGCACATGATGTTCCTCTGGATGCCGCAGCTACTCCATCAATTGTTGTTCGATTTAATCGCTAGACATTAGCCGTTAGGAAGATTACGCGCCATCACGATTCGCTGAATCTGATTAGTGCCTTCATAAATCTGAGTCAACTTTGTATCGCGCATCATTCGCTCAACTGGATAGTCGGTGACATATCCATATCCACCTAGAACCTGAATCGCATCCTGGGTAACCTTCATAGCCATATCGCTTGCAAAACACTTACTTGCAGCAGAGAAGAAACGAAGATCGCGTTCGCCATTTTCACTCTTGATAGCCGCTGAATAAGTCAGTAAACGAGCTGCTTCAATGTTCATCGCCATATCTGCAAGCATGAATTGAACCGCCTGGAAATCAAAGATTGGCTTTCCAAATTGGTGACGTTCGTGTGCATACTTTGTAGCAACATCTAACGCACCTTGCGCAAGACCTAAAGCTTGCGCCGCAATTGTGATGCGTGTGTGATCCAACGTATTCATTGCTAGTGCAAAACCTTGACCAACTTCGCTGATTCGACGGTCATCACCTAATTGAACATTGTCGAAGTACACCTCACGTGTGGGTGAACCGCGCATACCCATCTTCTTTTCTGGAGCTCCAAAAGAAACTCCTGGATCAGATTTTTCAACAACAAATGCGGTTATTCCCTTTGAACCAAGTGATGGATCGCTTTGTGCAATTACTGAGTAGAACTCTGATTCACCTGCGTTTGTAATCCATTTTTTGCTTCCATTAAGAACCCAACCATCGCCAGAACGTTCAACCTTTGTTCGAAGTGCAGATGCATCAGAGCCCGCTTCAGATTCAGAGAGACAGTATGAAAAACCTTCTCCTTTAACTAATCGTGGAAGCCAGCGCTTCTTCTGCTCATCATTTCCGCCCAGAATCAACGGTACTGAGCCAAGTTTATTAACCGCAGGAATCAATGATGATGAACCACATACACGAGCAACTTCTTCGATAATTAAAACTGCAGCAAGTGCATCAGCACCATCTCCGCCAAACTCAGTTGGAACATGAGCTGCAAACAATCCATTTTTCACTAGAGCATTTTTTGCTTCGATAGGAAAACGGTGCTCCTCATCTACAGCTTGTGCAAATGGTGCAATCTCTTTTTCAGCAAGCGCGCGAACGCTGGTGCGCAGCTCTTTGTACTCTGCAGGCAGATCAAATAAGTTGTCCATTAGGGTTCATTCCTATCGCGCTTTGATAGCTCTTGTAAATACTGATTGTAGTTAGCTAGATCATCTGGCTGACCCATAGCCGCTTGCCGAGCGGTATTGCGATCAATCCTCTTTGCCTCGCGAGAATCATCTCGCATCCAGTTGATAAATGTCGCAACCAAAGCGATCAAGATAGGGATCTCTCCCATTGCCCAACCAATTGATCCGCCAAGCTTTTGATCGGCAAGAGGATCGCCAAGCCAAGGGGTTTGAAGCGAGGTGTAAAAACCTTGATCTATCAAAGTGGTTGTAGACATTAGTGCAACTGAGAAAAATGCGTGGATGCTCATCGCTGCAAACAAAATAACTATTTGAACTAAGTGGTGAACTCTGCGTGGATTTGGATCGACGCCAATGATGATGAAGAAAAACAAGAAGCCCGCAGCCAAGAAGTGAAGGCTCATAAATAAATGTCCGATGTGACTCTGCATCAATATTGAGAAGAGATCGGTGAAGTAAAGGGCAAAGAGTGAGCCATCAAAAATTGCTAAGGCCACAATTGGATTTGTGTAGAGCACCCCGATCTTTGAATGCAGTGCTGCAAGTAAAGATCCTCGTACGCCACGTTCTTCAGGGTTTCTACCCTGAGGCAAGGTCCGCAATGCAAGTGTCATTGGAGCGCCAAGGACTAAGCCAATTGGTGCAACCATTCCAAGAACCATGTGCGACATCATGTGATATGAAAATGAGAATTGTGCATACAAACCAAGTCCACCACTTGTTGCAAAGTCGACAGCACTAATGCCTAATGCAAAGGCGATGGTTCGACCGACAGGCCACTTATCGCCACGTTTTGTAAGAACTATTACACCTTTAACATACAACGCCACCATCAACACCAAGATTCCAATCATCAAGGCATTTGGTTCGTAGCTAAACAAGATTCGTGACAGCGTTGGTGGTGGTGGAGTTTCGATACCAACGATGGAAAGTGCTGGACTAAATTCCGCAGAGCTTGGGCGATCAGGTGAGGCACTAGTCGACAACCAAGTACCCATAAGAACAGTGACAACCATGATTACAGCTTCTACAGTTATTAATTTTGCAAAGCCAATCCAATTAATTGAATCCTTTTTGGAAAGAGTTTTACGGTGGAGATAACCAATAAAGACCAAAATAATAGTTGCAACAATCTTGCCTACAACAATAAATGCGTAAGCCGAGTTCCATGCATCCACAAAGTTCAAACGTGCCCATGCATTTACCGCACCACTAATAACTACCGCTATTGCCGACCACAAGGCGAGCTGACTAAAGCGCGGTACCGCAACTGGTCGATCATTGGCGGAAAGGACAGCGAGAGCGATTACTCCACCAACCCACAAGGAGAGCGCAATAACGTGAATTACGAGCGAACCAATAACAAGTGAGTGAGACCCACTAGATGCAGAGTGACTTTCAAATACCGGTGCAACTAATCCGACGATAGAGAGCGCAAGCAAAATAATGAGCGACTCAATCCTCTTTGTTACAGAGGAGAAGATCAATACAACTGTTGCCATGAGCGCTTGAACCGCCAGATATTTTCCGAGAGAGATCTGGGTTAGAAATGAGCGAATGACGGTCAGATCAAGGGCATCAGAAAAAGTTGTTCCTAGGATTTGTGCCAAAGTAAAGATGATGGTTCCAAAGGCTCCGATTACCCAAATGAGTGCGCTGAACCTAAGAAAACCTCTGAGTTTTTCACCTGATGTCGTAAGGAAACCCTCTTTATTGATGAGCAGAAATGCCATCGCTAATAGCGCACCAACGACAGAGAAGCCACCCAGTAAATTGAGAAACTTAAATGTGGTCGTTAAGAGATTCATCGGTTGTTAAATAATTTGCGTGCATACAGTGACAATCCGATGGTTACACCAACTGCAAGAACAAGAAGAAGAATGACAAATACATTTGTTCCCCAACTGCTGCTGGCTGGAGTATGTGACTCAGTTGGTTGAGGAGTTGGATTCTCTGGTGCGATTGTGCTGGGTGCTTGGTACTTAAATCGATAGCTACCTTCTAAAGGTGCATCTGCTTCTGCAAATAAAATATAAGAAACTGTATAGAAACCTGATTCAGTTAATGGTCTTACACCAACAGTTGCGCTGACATCGTTAACCATGATGGTTCCATCATCAACACGAACACCATTGGGATCTGTAACTGAAATTTCATTGGCATCGGCAAGCAGTGGGAGCTGTCCAGTAACTGTGACACTCGTTGGTGAAACTGACAATGTTGAACCGCTAATCGGTGATGTGCTGACAAGCGAGTTTGCAAAGGTCGCAGTTGTTCCCAATAAAGTTAATAGAAGTACTAGAGCGCTACGGGCTGCGAACTTCCTCACATCTGCCTTTCGAGAGGCGCCAGGAAAGTGCCTCAATTCGCGCCAATCTTCTCACCTCTTTAGACTAAGTACATAGTCCAACCGGAGTTTTAGCCAGAAGAGGAGTCGCGATGCCTACCTATCAATACGCATGTACCGCATGCGACCATCAATTTGAAGCGATTCAATCCTTCTCAGATGACTCTCTGACGATTTGTCCAGAATGCAAAGGTGAAATCCGTAAGGTGTACACCGCTGTTGGAGTTGTATTCAAGGGTTCAGGATTTTATAAAACAGATTCAGCAAAGAGCACGCCAGCAGCAGCACCCGCTCCTGCACCTAAGGCTGATTAACCCTCGTGATGTGGTGGGCGATCTGACTGTAACTCTTCTTCGCGCTTAGCTTGTTCGGAGGCAGCATCCAGATCAATTTCATCGGAGGTTACCTTCGGGAAGAGATCGCTCATGATGTTAATTCTACTACCGCATTAAAACTTTTAAATACAAAGAAAAGAGATAAAGATGTTTGAGAAGCTCGGTCACTTGATCGTTAAGCGTCGCAAGAGCGCTGTAATTCTATTTATCGTAGGAATTCTGGTTGCAGGCGGCGTTGGCTCAATGGTCTTTAATCGACTCGATTCAGGTGGCTATAGCGATCCAAATAGCGATTCTTACAAGGTTTACAAATATCTAACTGAAGAATTAAAGCTTTCTGATCCTGCCGTTGTCATCATTGTTGATTCAGGATCAACTGATGTCACTGATCCTGCTATCACTCAAAAGGGTATTGCATTGGAAAAGAAGATTGCGCAGGAAGAAGGAGTTACAAAGACCCTCTCTTACTGGACAAGTGGTGGCGAAGCAACGCTTAAATCTAGCGATGGTAAAGCGGCATACATTCTGGTTTACGGAAATTGTGAAGCCTTTACACCAGAGAGCCAGGAGCTAGGAAAGCGTCTACAAAAAAATTATGACGGTCAATATGATGGATTAACACTTTACGCAGGCGGAGTTGGTGTAGTTGGTCATGCAATCACTGAGAAAATCTCTGAAGATCTAAAGATCGCTGAAATCATCTCTATCCCGCTGACATTTATCTTGCTGACCTTTGTCTTTGGAGCATTGGCTGCATCTGCGATGCCATTGATCGTTGGCGTCGCTGCGATTTTAGGTGCTTTTTTTATTCTGTACTTATTTACTTTATTTACAGATGTCAGTATCTACGCCCTCAACCTGACTACAGGTATGGGTCTTGGGCTTGGAATTGATTACGCGCTGCTAATCGTTAATCGATTCCGCGAAGAGCTACACCGAGGCAAAAATGTCGAGGACTCAATTGTCGCCACCATGGCCAGCGCAGGAAAGACCGTCTTTTACTCAGGTATGACAGTTCTCGTAACTTTATTCTCACTGACATTTTTCCCACTGCCGTTCTTAAAATCATTTGGCTACGCCGGAGTTTCAGTTGTTGCACTTGCAGTTATTGGCGCATTGTTTGGATTACCTCCAATCCTTGCTCTTCTTGGAGATCGCATTGATAAAGGAGTGATTCGCAAATCTGCAATTACTCCAAAAGAGGATGGCCGCTGGGCACAAACCGCTCGTTTAGTAATGAAGCGTCCTGTATCTGCCGTTGTCTTATCGCTGGTAATTCTAGGAATTATGGCTGCGCCAATTACAAATATTAAGTTTTCTCAAGGTGATTCACGAATGTTGCCTGCAGATAACAAAGCAGCAGTTGCGACCGCGCTTCAAGATAAGAGATTCCCTGGACAAACCGGAAATCCAATAGAAATCATCATTAGAGATGGTGCAGACAAGATTGATGAAATTACTGCATACTCTGCAAAAGTTCGAGAAATCTCTGGAATCGTAGCTGTGCTCCCTCCTGTCTCTGTTGGCAAGGATGTTCGCGTAGTTGCCTATCAAGAGATGTTGCCTCGTACCCCTGAATCACAAGAGTTAATTCACAATGTTCGAAATGTAGATTCTCCCGAAGGAACTTTGGTTGGTGGTGTTGCGGCTGACTACACCGATTCTCAAGATGGAATTTCACGAACATTGCCGTGGGCACTGGGTTGGATTGTGCTGAGTGTTTTAGTTTTGATCTTTATCTTTACCGGATCAATCATCCTGCCAATTAAGGCGGTAATTCTTAACTTCTTATCCCTTGGTGCAACGATGGGCGCACTTACTTGGGTATTCATTGATGGAAATCTTCAATGGTTGGTCGGTTCATTTACCGTAACCGGAACCCTTGATACATCTATTGTTATTTTGATTGCAGTTGTCGTGTTTGGTCTTTCAATGGATTATGAACTCTTCTTGCTATCGCGCATCCGTGAAGAACACCTTGCAGGTAAAAGTAATGTTGAATCTGTAGCGGTCGGTCTGCAACGTTCTGCACGCATCATCACTGCGGCTGCTGTTTTATTAGCGGTAGTCTTCGCAGCCTTTGTAACTAGTGGTGTTACATCCATTAAAACGATGGGCTTTGGTGTTGCTCTTGCCGTACTTCTGGATGCAACCATTGTTCGTGGTCTTTTAGTTCCAGCATTAATGCGTCTATTTGGCGAAAACAACTGGTGGGCGCCTCAGTGGATGAAGCGATTTACGCTGCACCACTAATTTCCCGTACCCTTAGACCATGGATCTAATCGCTTCCCTGCAATGTGCAGATCAGCCTGGCATCGTTCATGCGATGACTTCGGCGGTGCTTGCCTGTGGCGGAAACATTATTGAGAACCAACAGTTCACAGATCCGACCACCAATCAATTTGTTATGCGCACCCGTTTTGAAACTTCACAGGGAATTGATGGAGCGCACAAGAGTTTGAATGAGGGTCTTTCAAAGTTCAATCCCGCTCTCCATATTCGTCCAACAGCTCAAAAGCCACGAGCACTTGTTATGGTCACAAAGGAAAGTCACTGTTTACGTGATCTTTTGTACTTAGTAGAGCTTGGCGAACTTAACATCGAAATCCCATTGGTAATTTCAAATCGTGAGGATCTTCGTTCATTAGTTGAAGCCCATGGAGTTAAGTTCCTGTACCTGCCTGTTACATCTGATAACAAGGCGGCACAAGAAGCAGAAATTCTTAAGAAAATTGGGGAGCTAAAGATCGATTTTGTTGTCCTAGCTCGATACATGCAGATTCTTTCAGCAGATTTCTGCAACACGATGCCAGGCAAAATAATTAACATCCATCACTCATTTTTACCTGGATTCAAAGGCGCAAAGCCCTATCACCAGGCCCATGAACGCGGTGTAAAGATCATTGGCGCCAGTGCTCACTTTGTTACAAGTGATTTAGATGAAGGTCCAATCATTGAACAAGATGTTGCACATGTAACCCATAATGCTTCTGCTGATGAGTTAATAGCTATCGGTCGTGACATTGAGCGTAGAGTTTTAGCAAAAGCTGTTAAGTTTTTTGCTGATGACAAGATTTTTATTGTCGGTAAGCGAACCGTTGTTTTCTCTTAAAACTCTGAAATAACTTATAATCGAGTGTCCCCGGCGGGAGTTGAACCTGCGACCTACCGCTTAGGAGGCGGTTGCTCTATCCACTGAGCTACGGGGACCGATTGTTATCAATTGCCATATAACAATGCCTAATCTTGTCATGAATAAAGTGTGCGGGTAGACTCCCAATTCTAAGGAAAAGGAAGTTATTCCCTCATGAGAGGCCAACAATGAAGGCGCTAGTTATAGGCGCGGGCGGAGTTGGCAGAGCTATCGTCAATATTGCATCACGTAAGTCATTTATTTCTGAGATGGTTGTTGCTGATCGAACTCTGTCACGCGCGGAACAAGCAGTTACCCGAGTTAAGGATTCACGATTTTCAGCAGCGGAGGTGAATGCCGCCGAACTGGAGGATATCCGTGCGTTAATTCGCAAGGTAAAGCCAGATGTTGTTATCAACGCTGTTGATCCTCGTTTTGTTATGCCCATTTTCTTGTCCTGCGAAATTGAAAATACAAATTACATCGATATGGCGATGTCTCTTTCACGACCACATCCACATTATCCAAACTCGGAAACCGGCGTAAAACTTGGTGATGAGCAGTTTGCACGTGACTGGAACTGGGGAGAGCGACAGATTTATGCGCTCGTTGGAATGGGTATCGAACCCGGCATGAGCGATGTCTTCGCGCGATACGCCGAAGATCATCTCTTTAGTCGAATCGATTCATTTACAATTTTTGATGGCTCTAACTTAACTGTCGAAGGTTATGACTTTGCTCCATCATTTTCGATTTGGACAACTATCGAAGAGTGCCTCAACCCTCCACTAGTTTGGGAGGATGGGCGTGGTTGGTACACGACTGAACCATTTAGTGAGATCGAAGTATTTGATTTCCCTGAGGGAATTGGTCCGGTTGAGTGCGTCAATGTTGAGCATGAAGAAGTTGTATTGATTCCTCAGAAAGTTGATGCAAAAAAGGTTAACTTCAAGTACGGACTTGGTGCTCAGTTCATTACAACTCTGAAAACAATTCATATGTTGGGCATGGATCGTAAAGACCATGTTGATGTTCAAGGCATTCAAGTTTCACCTCGTGATCTACTTGCGGCTGCTTTACCTGATCCTGCAACCCTTGGCTCACGCATGAAGGGCAAAACCTGTGCGGGCGCACTTGTTAAAGGGCTCAATAAAGAAGGAAAGCCTTACGCTTGCTACATGTACAACGTGGTTGATAACGAGTGGTCGATGGCTGAATATGGCGATCAAGCTGTTGTTTGGCAGACCGCAATTAACCCAGTTATTGCAATGGAGTTAATCCATAAAGGTATTTGGAAGCCAGAGGGTGTTGTTGGGCCAGAGTGGTTTGATGCAAAACCTTTCCTGGATTTGCTGCCTTCATATGGAACTGAGTGGAAGATTCGCGATGAAGATCCTTCAGGAATCATTGTTTGATTAAATGAATAATTCATTCGATGTCGTAGTGATCGGATCAGGTTTTGGTGGTTCGGTCTCTGCACTTCGTTTGCGCGAAAAGGGTTACTCCGTTGCAGTACTTGAAGCGGGTCGTAGATTTGAAGATAAGGATTTTCCAAAGACCTCTTGGCGACTCAATAAGTTTCTCTTCGCTCCCAAACTTGGGTTATATGGAATACAACGAATTCACGCCCTTCCCGATGTTTTGATTTTATGTGGTGCAGGTGTTGGCGGTGGATCTCTGGTCTATGCCAATACTTTGTATCAACCTGGAGATGATTACTTCAATGATAAGCAGTGGGCATCAATTACAGATTGGAAGAAGGAGCTTGCTCCTTGGTTTGATCAAGCTCGACGAATGTTAGGCGTTACAGAGAATCCATATTTTTCAAATAGCGACCAAGCGATGAAGGATGCCGCAATTGAAATGGGTGTCGGTCATACCTTTCAAATGGCACCACTTGGAGTTTTCTTTGGTGAGGGTAAGGGAGTGCTTGCTAAGGATCCCTTCTTTGGTGGCGTTGGTCCTGACCGAAATGGTTGTCAGCAATGTGGTTCTTGCATGACAGGCTGTCAATTCAATGCGAAAAATACTTTGCCAAAGAATTACTTAGGGCTTGCAGAGTCTGCAGGTGCGCAGGTTTTTCCAATGACAACTGCAAGGAAAATTGAGCAGCTAGATGATGGACGTTGGAAGATCACAACAACAAAGACAAATGATCCATTTGGATCACGAGGTAAAACCTTCTTTGCCAATGAGGTAATTGTTGCCGCTGGTACCTACAACACTCAAAAACTGCTGCACAAGATGAAGGATTCTGGGGTTTTGCCTAAATTGTCAGATCGATTGGGTGATCTCTCAAGAACCAACAGTGAAGCGCTCACCGGAGCGTTAATGCACAATACCGATATTGATTTCAGCCAAGGAAGTGCAATTACATCATCGTTCTTTCCTGATGAGCACACCCATATTGAACCTGTGCGTTATGGCAAAGGCAGTAATTTGATGGGATTGCTACAAACGATCATGACCGATGGCAGTTCATCAAAGTTGCGTCGTAAGCAATGGTGGAAGGCGTTTTTTGCAAACCCTTATCTTTTGAAAAGAATCCTAGATGTCCGTAGGTGGAGTGAGCGCACCGTAATTGCATTGACGATGCAAAATGTGGATTCACATATCTCCGTCAAGCCAAAGCGAAGTTGGTTTGGCTGGCACTTAACCTCAAAAAATGATTCAGAGCATCCCAATGCAACTTATATCCCTGCTGCAAATGAGGTCGTCCGTCGCATTGCAGAAAAACATGGTGGTATCGCGGGCGGTCATGTTGGAGATTTGATTGATGCGCCATTTACCGCGCACTTTGTTGGCGGCTGTGTAATTGGTCAGGATGCATCTGCAGGGGTTGTGGATCCTTATCACCGAGTTTGGAACTACCCGACATTGCATATCGTTGATGGGTCAACAATCACCGCAAACCTTGGTGTCAACCCTTCATTAACAATTACAGCTCAGGCAGAGCGCGCACTTTCATTGTGGCCAAATAAGGATGAAGAAGATAAACGTCCGACTCAGGGTCGCAACTATGTAGTGCTCGCACCGATTGCACCACACTCACCATTTGTACCTAAAGGTGCAGTTGGTGAACTTAAAGTTAGTTAGGGGAACACATGTCTTCATGGGCTTTGGTAACAGGTGCCACTGCAGGCATTGGCGAGAGCTTTTCTCGCCTACTGGCATCCAACAGATACAACATCGTTTTAGTAGCTCGTGACTTGCCCCGCCTTCAAGAGAGAGCACAAGGGCTTGAGGCAAAGTACGGTGTTCAGACTCATGTGATTCAAGCAGATCTTGCAACTGATGAAGGTTGCCTGAAGATTGAAAAGTACATTGCTGAGAATCAGATAGATGTTCTGATCAATAACGCTGGATTTGGAACAAATAAGGCCTTCACAATGTCGACTCTAGAGATTGAGCAGCAATTACTTGATGTCTTGGTGCGCACCCCGATGCGACTAATGCATGTTGCGCTTCCCTTAATGAAGGAGCGCAACAACGGTGTGATCATCAATGTTTCATCAGTTGCTGGATACATCGCAGGTGGCTCATACAGTGCATCTAAGTCATACCTGACGGTTCTCTCTGAATCACTGAACACTGAGTTATCTGCAACTAATGTGAAGGTGAGCGCGCTCTGCCCAGGCTTTACCCGCACCGAGTTTCATCAGCGAGGCAAGATGTCTATGAAGGCGCTACCGAACTTCATGTGGCTTAACTCTGATCGATTGGTTGAGCAATCGTGGAAGGATGCCTTAAAGGGAGAAGCTGTCAGTGTTCCTGGTTGGCAGTACAAGCTGCTTGTCTTTGTTGTTCAGACTCTTCCACGTTCCATTGTTCGCAAAGTTGGCATGAACCTGAGGGCAAAACAAAGAAAGTAATGGTCATACCTACCGGACTCTCGGCGGGTTATCAGCCTTCTTTAAGTGCCTAATCGATAGTATGTCCTCATTACTACGAAAGGCGTATACATGTTCCGCAAGATCGCATCTATCTCAGTAGCGTTCGTTGTCGCTGGTGGTGTCATGATCGCTGTACCTGCAGATGCAGCCGTAAAGATTACTAATGGTGTTGCATGCACAAAGTCAGGTCAGACTACTAAGACAAGTGGCGGAACATACCGTTGCGCAAAGAATCCATTAGTTTCAAGTACAAAATTAACTTGGCTATCACTTGATTGCCTCACAGCTGCAAATGCTGCAGTAAAGGCACAGAAGTCAGCAATAACTACGGCAGCAAATTTCAAAGCTCAGTTACCAGTTATTGATCTAGGAATAACAACAGAAACTGCAAATAAGGCGGAGATCCAGGCCAAATTAGATGAAGCAAATAAGCGTCTAATCGCAGCACAGGCAAAGCTAGCTGCTGCAACTACAGATGCAGATAAGAAGATTTTGACTACAGCTGTGGGATCATGGACATCTGCAACACGAGCCTATGCAAGTAAGATTCGTAACATCGATATCACTATCAAGAAGTTGGAAGCAGCAAAGCTCGCAGCAACTAATAAACCAGCCGAGCTTGCAGCGAATGTTACAGATGCTCGTGAGAGCGCAAAGTTGATCTGTACTAAAGGTTTATAACCTTTAAATCCTCCTAAAACCCTCCGCCATACAGGTAAGGGGATTATGTAACTATGGGAAACCCTATCCCTCTCTGATTTAAATGTTCCTACTCTAGTTGTATGCGCATAGTGCGATATATAGGACCCATTATTTTGGCTGTGCAATTACCCATACATAAAAGCATTACGGGGCTGTGGCTCGATCTACTCGTATTCAACTCGGTTGCAATCGCTTCATTATTTTCTGTGATTGTTGCACCAAAAGTTAGTAACAAATGGGCTCAACCTATAACCGCATTCGCGATCAGCAATTGGAGTCTTGGTTCAATTCTTGCGACAACAACCTCCTATATCGAACTGCCCTCCCTTGTAATCACTGCATCTAATGCCTTGTATCTGCTCTTCTATCCGTTAGCTCTTCTTGGGTTTCAACTATTGATTTCCTCACATCAGAAATTGACAGTTCTTGAAATTGTTGATGCATCAATTGTTGGGCTGGGATTGAGTACTCTAGGTTCGGCTTTTATGCTGCATCCCGTACTCCCTCATTTTGATGGAGACTTCTATCAATCATTTTTGGCGATTATCTATCCTATTGCAGATCTTGTTCTTCTCTGTTTTATAATCTCAACAGTTGCAATACAAGGCTTTTCTAGACGAGGTTTACTTCTTTCTCTTGGAGTCACAATATATTCAGTAACCGACTTTCTCTTTCTCTGGCAAAACATCAACATGAGTTATACATTCGGTTCATTAATCGATTACGGTTGGTTATTGGCTTTTGTGATTATTTCGGAAAGTTGTTGGCACCCCGCAACTGAGAATCGTCAGAAAAATGGTGTCAGCCCAGTTCTGATCACGATTTCCGTTTTCTTAAACGCAACATTGCTTACACTTTTAGCGATCGATCCAGATAACTTTCCTCACTTTATTCTGATCCCAGCAATTGGAACGCTTGCATTAGCTTTCATCAGAATGAGTATCGCTCTGAATCAGGCACGAAATATTGGGCATGAACGAATACTTGCAAGAACTGATGAATTAACTATGTTGCCAAATCGCAGACGATTAATCGCTGAGATTCAAGGTTTTGCTACCCGACAAGGTTCCTTACTTCTCTTAGATCTTGATGGCTTTAAACCCGTTAATGACACCTACGGTCATGAGATCGGTGACAGAGTTTTACAGCAAGTAGCACAGCGATTTAGCCGTGCTTTGCCTAGTGGATCTTTACTTGCTCGATTAGGCGGTGATGAGTTTGGAGTCCTTGTTGATGGAAATGAAGCGGTAGTTATGGAGATCGCCTTGGCCTTGCGGGGCACCCTTTCATATCCATTTTTAATTGATGGTCATGAAATAAGTATCGGTGTAAGTATTGGGATCGCACACAACGATGGAGCCGATGATTTGTTATTGCGTGCTGATAAAGCGATGTATGCCGCTAAGCGCCAGGCATTGGGGGTTTGTCAGCTTTAATCTCTTGTAGTCGAGCTAGTGCTTCATGACGTTCGATCGCATGATCAACAATGCGCTCTGGGTAGTTCTTGCTGTAACCATCCAGGAATAACCATGGTTCATGAATTTCAGCAGCGGAAAGATGCGCAAGTTCCGGAACATACTTGCGAATGTAATCGCCATTTTCATCAAAGCGACGTCCTTGTTCGATGGGATTAAATACTCGGTAATACGGTGATGCATCAGTTCCACATCCTGCAGTCCACTGCCAACCATGTGCATTTGAAGCAACATCGTAATCAACTAGATGTTCTGCAAAAAAGCGTTCTCCAAGTTGCCATTCAAGGTGTAAATCTTTTACCAAGAAGGATGCAACCACCATGCGGGTTCGATTGTGCATCCAGCCTTCATGAACAAGTTGTCGCATTGCCGCATCTACAAATGGATACCCAGTCTTACCTTCGCACCATGCCTTAAATTGTGCACCAGGCTTGTCGTAACGCATCTGCGCAAACTTAGGTGCGTAGTACTCGATATCTGTCATTGGATTGTTAAACAAGACATCGGCATAAAATTCACGCCAAGCGATCTCTTTTCTAAAGGTGTCATGTGCTTTGCTTTCGCCTAGACCTGCAAGCAAAGTGCGTGGGTGGATCTCGCCAAACTTTAGATAGGTACTCATCTTTGAGGTTCCATCAATGGATGCAAAGTTTCGATTCTCGTCATATGAATCCAAACCTTTATTGGAAAACTCTTTGAAACGCTTTAAGGCCGCTGCTTCGCCAGCTTGAATAACATTGACGCCATCTGGCATTGGAAAATCAGGGAATGCTCTGTATTCGGCTGTTGGTTCAACGCAGGTGAATTTCTTGGGTGTTACCGCTGGTGCACGCCAGCCATGTGTTCTCCACCCTTTGTAGAAAGGTGTGTACACCTTGTACGGCGTCGCATCAGATGGTTTTAAGACTCGACCTGGTGCAACAGCGTATGGGCTTCCTGTTCTGACAAGAGTTATTCCTGCCGCTTCAACACGTGCATCGCGAGCTGCACCATATCTTTCATACTCTGCTGAAATATGTACCTGCTCGACGCCATACTTTGTAATCAAAGTTGAGAGAACCTCTACTTGATCGCCCTCAATGATGTGAAGTTTGTTTCCAAGAGATTCATCTAAGGCACGAAGTGATTGACCCATATACGCCAATAACTTCGAACCGGCTTCTTTGATCTGTTGTTTATCAAGAATGAAGAGTGGAATTATCTGATCAGATGATTCAATCGCTGCCAATAAGGCTGGATGATCATTAATTCTCAGGTCGCGACGAAACCAGATTATTGATGTTTTCGGCGATGACATGGGATGATTAAATCACCATGCAGGAGATTAAGCGCTTCCAAATCCGAGGAGTTCCGGGCGAGGTTGTGCGTACCCGTTTTGAGGATCGAATCGTTGATTACTGGACGCCTCGTGGTGGGAGCGAGCACCTGCTCATCGCTCATGATGGACAAAATGTCTTTGATGGAACTACCAGTACCCATCGTCGTCAGACCTGGAAGATGGCTCAAGCTGCGATAGATGTAGCAAATGAGCAAGGGATAAAGCCCCCAACAATTGTTGCTGTGTGGCACAGCTCAACGAAAAGCAATCCTTGGGGGCGAGCAAAGGATTTAGCGCCAGAAAAATTCTTTACAGCAGATACCTATGTTGATCCACGATGGGCCATAAAGGATCCAACAATCACCCTTCATTCTGATTCTTATTTGCAGCGCATATTTGGTGAAATTGTCCCCACAATTTACGGCGCTCACTCCCCTGAAAAAACCGCTGTTATTGGCTCCAGCATGGGTGGTTTAGCGACTTTGTACGCCGCAATTCAGCACCCAGATAAGTTCACAACCGCATTGGCATTGTCTCCTCATTGGGTGATAAGTAATGAGGAGTTTGTTCGATCATTTGTCCAGGAAATCCCTGTCTCTATGAATATTTGGCTGAGTATTGGAACTCGAGGGTTGGACGCCGAATACCGCCAGTTCCATGAGCTTGCTAAAGCACTATTAATTGAGCGTGGAATGCAGGAGGGTTTGAAAACCAGGATTTTCGAGAGAAGCGGGCACAACGAAAGGTCGTGGGCGAGAAATCTCAAAGAGCCTCTCGAGTTTTGGCTCAAGAATTCAAGTGGGAATTAATTGAAAAGTGGGGTTCGATAGGGGTATGGCTGAAGAGATTGTTACCCGCGATGAGATCCGTGCGATGCGTCGCTCTTATAGCGATGCCGGTTTAGAAACTCTTCCCGACAATCCCTTTGAAGCTTTTGCACTGTGGTTAAAGGATGCCCATGAAAATTCTGTGATTGTTGAAGCCAATGCAATGGTGCTTTCGACTGTTACCGCAGATGCACAGATCAATACACGAACAGTTTTGTTAAAAGATATTTCAGATGGTGGATTTACCTTCTTTACAAATTACCAATCTCGCAAGGCTCATGGAATTGAATTGAATCCAAATGTTTCACTGCTCTTTCCTTGGTATGCGATGGAGCGACAGGTTTCTATTAGCGGCATTGCAGAAAAAGTTTCTGCACAAGAATCAGATGATTACTTTGCAACTAGACCATGGGGTTCACAGATTGGTGCGTGGGCAAGTGCGCAATCATCACACCTTGCATCACGTGAAGAGTTAGAGCAACGGTATGAAGGTGCAGCACAGAAGTGGCCGGAAGGGACGCTTGTTCCTCGACCACCTCACTGGGGTGGATACCGCGTCACACCACTGAATATTGAGTTTTGGCAGGGTCGATACTCACGATTGCATGATCGCCTCCGCTATGAGAGGACCACCACAAGCGGTGATTGGGAACTCTCTCGTTACTACCCTTAGTCTTAGCCCATGAGCATCATTATTCCTTCAGAGATAAAGCCAGTAGATGGCCGCTTTGGTTGCGGTCCTTCAAAGATCCGTCCCGAAGCACTCGCTGCGTTGTCAGCTAGTGGAAATGCAATATTGGGAACATCGCACCGCCAAAAGCCGGTGAAGAATGTTGTTAAGCGTGTTCGTGAAGGTCTTACATCTTTATTTAATCTTCCAGAAGGCTATGAAGTTGTTCTCGGAAATGGTGGCTCAACAGCGTTTTGGGATATCGCAACATTTGGTCTCATTGAAGAGCGCTCACAACACCTTGTATTTGGTGAGTTTTCATCAAAGTTTGCGGCAGCTTCCAAGGAAGCACCATTTTTGAGTGAGCCAACAGTTATTAAGGCTGAGCCTGGTTCACATCCAACCGCTGTAGCTGAAGCGGGCATCGATGTGTACGCGCTGACTCATAACGAAACATCAACTGGTGTAGCAATGCCAATTCTGCGTCCAGCGGGAACAGATGGTGCACTAGTGCTGGTTGATGCAACATCAGCTGCTGGTGGCTTGATGGTTGATGCAAAAGAGTTTGATACTTATTACTTTGCACCTCAGAAGTCTTTTGCTTCAGATGGTGGTTTGTGGATCGCGATAATGTCTCCTGCTGCGGTTGCTCGTGCAGAGAAGATCAAGGCAAGCGGCCGTTGGGTTCCAGCCTTCTTTGATTTGGGAATCGCAATTGAAAACTCACGTTTAGATCAAACATACAACACTCCGGCTCTTGTGACTTTGATATTGCTTGCAGAACAGATCGAGTGGATGAATAGCAATGGTGGTCTTTCCTTTGCTGCAGGTCGAAGCACCAAGTCTTCAGATATTTTGTACTCATGGGCTGAAAAGACAAGTTACACAACACCATTTGTAACTGATGCAGCGATGCGTTCAAAGGTTGTTGGAACGATTAACTTTGATGATGCAATTGATGCAACCAAGATCGCAGCAGCGCTTCGTGAAAACGGAATTGTTGATACAGAGCCTTACCGAAAGCTGGGCAAGAATCAGTTGCGCATCGGTATGTTCCCAGCGGTTGACCCAAGTGATGTTGAAGCACTCACTAAGTGCATTGATCACGTTGTTGCTGCTCTGTAATGTCTAAGAGCTTCCACCGCGATCGTTTCTTCTGGGTAGTAGCGGTCCAGACCGCTGTCGTTAACTTCTATCTAGGTGGCTTTGGGCCAGCACAATCATTGCTGCGTGCAGATCAAGGCACTTCACTAACTATTGCGGGATTACACGGAACTGTGATGGGTGTGGCATCAATCTTTGCTGGCTGGGCTAATCCACGTATTGCACACAAGTACGGACGTAGCCGTGCCAGTTGGATTGGTTTATCTATCTTCATCACAGGTCTGACCTTGTTTGTGATTTCTCCACCGGTATATATCACCTTGCCGGCCACATTTATTACTGGATTTGGAACATCAGTTGTCATTAACACGATGCTTACCAAAATGTCTTCGCATTACGGAAAAGCGGCAGAGGTTGCTATCCCGCGAGCAAATGGAATTGCTTCAGTGGGATTTGTTACCGGAACAGCTTTGATCGGAACGATTGCAATCGCCTTCCCAAGTTTGTGGCGTTTAGGTTTGCTACTTGCATTACCCGTGGCACTGCTTCTGTTTTTTGTTGGCCGCGAAAAAGGTGCAGAAGAGCATGTTCCTGATGAGCATGGTCCACAAGGTGGAAAACTTTCAGCCAAGTTTTGGATTTCGTGGTTTGGTTTTGTTGCTTGTATTTCAAGTGAGTTTGCAACTTCATTCTGGGCTGCAGCACTTTTGAAGGATCGTGTTGGATCAACTGCAGCTATTTCAACTGTTGCGATTGTTGCACTTGGAACAGGTATGGGAATTGGACGTTGGTACGGTGGATTGGTTCTAAAGAATCTTCCATTAGATAGCCAGCTACTTGCGATTATTGCTCTGCAGTTCTTCGGTTTCCTTGGATTCTGGCTGTCACACAACATGGTTATTTCATTACTGTGCCTACTAGTTGTAGGTCTAGGTATCTCAATGCAGTTTGCACTGTCATCAATTCGATTGATTGGCTTAAGCGATGGTCGCCCAGATTTAGCGATTGGACGTGCCTCATTGGCTGCTGGAATTGCTATTGCCGGAGCCCCATTTTTGTTGGGTCTATTGGGAGATAGCTTTGGAATTTCACGGGCCTACATCATGGTTTTTGTCTTGATCAGCGTAGCTTTCATCATCGTGAAGGCGATCCCTTCTCATGTGAAGGAGTCGGTGTGAGCTATAAAACTAGAAGGTTAATTACTTTGCTTGCCCTGATTGGGATTTTACTTGTGATCGCGATCAACAGTCTTTAAGACTGTTGCTACAGAAATATCTGCAGGAAGCATTACACGGTTCTTGTACTTGAACCAGATAAACAAAGAAGCAGCTAAGGAAATACCACCACAGATAACAATTGTTGGTCGGATTCCGACCAGATCAGTTGTTGCCCCGATAAGTGGCGAACCAAATGGGGTTCCGCCCATGAAAATCAAGAGGTAAATACCCATAACGCGACCACGAATTGCTGGGTCGGTACTTGTCTGGACAATTGAGTTAGCTGACACCAAAGTTGTTAAGGCGGTTACTCCACAAATTGGTAGCCA
>Ga0214919_10003457_pt1 | contig 23836 bp, 27 predicted proteins | sample LL1503_MetaG_FD_177994 | JGI IMG/M metagenome (GOLD analysis project Ga0214919, IMG submission 177994) | Freshwater microbial communities from Lake Lanier, Atlanta, Georgia, United States - LL-1503 | ecosystem: Environmental > Aquatic > Freshwater > Lake | place: USA: Georgia | collected... | reverse complement strand
GTTTGCAGATAAACACTTGGACCTGTGACGACCCGCGAAGAATGCAAGAACTAGTTGAGTGGCAAGTCGACGGCATTTGCACCAACGTGCCCGACCTCGCCCTGCAAGTCGTCAACTCGCCCAAATAAAAGTTTCTAGACGATTATTGGTTTGACGAGGCGAAGGGCGTCGGGGCAATGCTCGATGTGCAGCGAAGTTTGTTCGCCAAGGTAGTCACCATCGAGTTGATACGGAAACGGAGTGGCGAAATTGATTTTCACATTTTCAACTTCGGTGTGAATGTCGATGCCGGGTGATGCGCTGATCTGATCGCTGCGCACCGACTGCAAAATCGTGCGCGCCATAAGTGACGTCGTCAACTTTCTGAAAGTTACGGCAACCAACTTTTTGTCGATAGACGCGGCGGTCGAGAGATTGACGGGCATTTTGCCAACATATGTATACGGGTTTGAATTTAAAACGACCGTGAAGTATCCGTTCGGAATTTTTTCCCCGTCAATCTCGACGCTGAAGTGCGGATATTTTCTGTCGTAACCGCCGCACCAGGCTTGCATGGTCGCGAGACCAAACAACGGCTGACCAATAATCCGCTTCAGCGAGGCACGTCTCTCGACAAGTTCGACAACCGCAGCGTCGAAACCAATGCCGGCATGAAAACAGAAGTAACGCCCGTTGGCTCGTCCCAAACTAATCGGATGAATGTTGTTGTGATCGAGACCAGAACTGAACTGTTGCAATGCAACGATCGGGTCATTCGTAGCCCCGAGGCTGCGCACGAACACGTTCGTTGATCCGCCGGGCAACATCATCAAGGCCGTGTTGCTGCCGGCGAGGCCCGTTGCGACCTCGTTGAGTGTGCCGTCGCCGCCAAATGCAACGACTAATTCGACCCCGCGAGTGGCCGCGTCTTGTGCGAAGCGCGTGGCATGACCCCGTTCGTTGGTCTCGACGACCTGCACGCTGTGGTGGCGAGCCAGGTATTGGTGCACTGCAACGGTATTTCTTGGATTAACCGAAGATGCGAACGAGTTCACAATAAGCAAGATCTGCAAGATCATTAACGGTATCAGCGTTTCAAGTTCAGATTTTCGCGTGGTTGTATGCGTTATTAACGGTAAGAATAGAAGCCATGAATATCGTCGTATGCGTAAAGCAGATTCCAGATCCAGCCAGTCCGGGGGCGCTTGACGCCACAACTCACGCGCTCAAGCGTGACGGAAAATTAATTCTCGATGAGTCAGACGCTTACGGCGTTGAAATGGCATTGCAACTCGTTGCCACAGCCGGGTCGGGCGAAGTTTATGTTGTGTCGATGGCACCGAATGGTGAAACATCTGGCATGCGCACCGCATTGGCGATGGGTGCAGTAAAGGGATTATTAGTGAGCGATCCTGCTCTCGCCGGTTCAGATGCATTGACCACCGCAAAAGTTTTGGCTGCGGCAGTTAACAAACTCGGTGGTGCAGACTTAATTATTGCCGGCACTGAATCTTCAGATGGTTACACCGGCACGGTGCCTGAGCAAATTGCAGAATGCCTTGGCTTGCCTTCAGTAACTTTCGCCAAGAAAGTAAAAGTTGAAGGCTCAGTTTTGAAAGTTGATCGTCAGAGCGAATCGGGTTACGACGAAGTCGAGTGCACTTTGCCGGCAGTCATCAGCGTTACTGCCGGTGTTGTTGAGCCTCGCTACCCAAGTTTCAAGGGCATCATGGATGCCAAGAAAAAACCGCTCGATGTTGTGACGGCAGGCGACCTTGCTGTTACGCCGACTGGTTGGGCAGCCGCCGGACAAAAAATCGTCAGCGTGACACAAGCCGAAGCCCGCAAAGCCGGACAGGTCATCGAAGACGACGGTGAAGCATTTGGCAAAATTGTTGCGTTCCTCGAAAATTTGAAACTGATCTGAGAGCAAAAGGCAAACAAATATGACAATCAATAACATTTGGGTTTTCGCACAAGCTTCTGGTGGTGCCGCAACAACTGGCACACTCGAACTGCTTACTAAAGCGCGATCGTTGTCAAGCAAAGTCACCGCATTTGTCGGCGGAGATGCAAGCGCAATTGCTGCCTCGCTCGGTGAATACGGGGCAACGAAGGTTTATGCAACTGGTGACTTGGCTGGCAAGTTGCCGGGCGTCGCACTTTCAGCGGCAATGAAATCTGTTATCGACTCTGGTGACACGCCCGACGTAATTATGTTTCCGCAAAACTATGAGGGTCGTGACACAATGGCGCGTCTTTCGGTGAAACTCAATCGCACGGTTTTGACCAACAACATCGACATCGCCGACTCGGCAGATGGTGTTGTCGCAACTACACCAATTTTTGGTGGCAACGTTTTGGTGGCAACTGCGTTTAGTGGACAAGGTCCGCATTTGGTGTCGTTCCGTCCGAAGAGTTTTGCCGCCGAGCCTGCAGGTGCAAGTTCGCCTGAGGTTGTTGCAGTCGTGGTGCCAGATCTTGGCAAACAAGGTGGCGCAAAAGTTGTTGCAGTCCACACTGAACAATCATCTGGGCCAAAACTCGACGAAGCAGCAGTCGTAGTTTCAGGTGGTCGCGGTCTTGGTGAGGCCGGCAACTATTCGTTGATCGAAGATCTTGCAAAAATTCTCAAAGGTGCACCTGGTGCATCGCGCGCAATCGTTGACGCGGGTTGGGTGCCTTATTCATATCAAGTCGGTCAGACCGGCAAAGTTGTGAAGCCGAGTGTTTACATTGCAGCTGGCATTTCAGGCGCTACCCAGCACATGGTCGGCATGAAGGGCTCAAAGAACATCATCGCGATCAACAAAGACAAAGAAGCACCGATTTTTGGCATCGCCGACCTCGGCATTGTCGGTGACGTGCACAAAGTCTTGCCAAAACTCATCGAAGCCCTCAAGTCCCGCTCATAAATTCTCGCGCAGACTTCGCGCGTAGATCGAATTTTAATTTTTTAGTTAGACGAGGGGCCAGGGGTAGTGGCGGCCGGAGGGGTCAATCGGAAACTGCGCGCCATCAAATAGCCATTTCGCACGCTCGGTAATTGCAACAACTTCTTGCTCGCTGAGCAGAGTGGCGACTGCGAGTGGCACGGTTTGAGTCAGCGGTTCGATTTTTGCCAGTAGATCTTGTGCAATTTTTTCGCCGCCGAACTCCCAGATGACGGTACGCAACTTGAAGTCTTCAGAAAAGCAAACTCCATGGTCGATGCCCCAAACATGTGAGTTCTTGTCGACAAGAACATGGCCCGATTTGCGGTCGGTATTGTTGGCCAAAATATCGAACGCACACATCGCACGAAATTGATCGTGCAAATCTTGGCGTTGTTCGAAAATCGTAAAATAGTGCTCGTCTGGATCAGACTCGATTAGCAGTTGCACTGAACCTTCTCCATGTGGGCCGTCGCGCAACACGGTTGGTGGCACGCAACCCAAACCCATCGCCTCCGAAAGTTGATAAGCAGCGACTTCACGGCGGTGAAGGCCAGGTGCGAAATCCCATAGAGGCCGCTCGCCACGCATTGGTTTATAAATTGCTTGGATCGTTTTGTCGTCAAGATCAAGTGACACCAAATATGTGGCGTTGCTGCTGTAAGGCATGCGCATTACGACAGAAATTTCGCCGCGCAGCAGAAAATTAAGTTGTTTGGCAACGTCTAGTTCATGCGTGGACACAAATGGCCATCTTTGTTGATCGGCCGGCCACAAAAAACGCACGATGGTCGACCCGACGAAACGACTTCATCGGCATGTTTACAAAATGCCGCAGCCTGACCACGGGTGATGTGGGCACGAACTCGAGACATGTCCTGTTCGATGATCTCGTTTTCAGCTTCGGATAAGACTTCAATTTCGTCAAGTTGAATTATCAGGCGATCGCTGATCGTGTCGTAGGCAAGCCCGACAGTACCGAGAACAAACTCGGGTTCAATCGGTTGTGAAAGTTGCATTGCGTCGCTGATTGGTAGGTGTGAAACATCTGGAGCATCAGCCAAAAGTTTGCGCAGATATTCAGACATCGCTGCAACTTGTTCTTTTTCGCACTTGATTGTGATGCGTTGACCATCGGCACGAACTTGCAAAACAAAAGTGCGCTTGCCAGGCTCGCCGAGAGCCCCAGTTGTAAACGCATCGGTTGAATCAAACTCGAAATAAATGCTCACAAGCCACTCACGAGATTTGTAGGTCGGCGAGGTCGCCACCTGTCGAATTGACGGTCAATACAACTGGTCCATGCGACGAATAAGACACGGCGCTCACCGAACAAGTGCTGATAACGATGCGCTGAAACAAATCAAGGTGCGTGCCCATTGCATGGGCAACGGCTGCTTTGATTGGGTCGGCATGAGAAACACAGATCACGACTCCTCCTGGGTGCGCTTTGCGCAAATCGTCGAGCGTCGAGACCATGCGATTTTGCATTTCGGTGAAACTTTCACCATTCGGAAATCGAAAAGTGCTGGGCGCGCGCTGAACCGTTGACCACTCTGGAAGTTTCATTAGCTTGCCGAGCTCTTTGCCCGTCCATTTGCCGAAGTCGCACTCGAGCAAACCTTTGTTGATGTTTATCTTTTTATCGAGGATTTTGCCGATCGGAGCAGCAGTCTCGCGAGCACGCTCGAGCGGCGAAGAATAGATCGCTGAGACTTTATTTAGTTTTCTCAATCGTTTAGCAACTTCAACTGCTTCGCTTTGGCCGATGTCGCTTAGATGTAAACCAGCGGCACGACCCGGCAATAATTTGCCGGTGCTCGGTGTTTTGCCATGACGCACCATGATTATCACCGTAGAAGCTTGTGGCTTAGTTTTTTTGGTCGACATTACAGATCTTCAAACTATCGTCACAGCGCATAATCTCGTGGTGTGGCAATTCAAAGTGAATTCAACAAACTTGCAACCGATATAACCGAATGTCACAAATGCACGCGACTTGTGAAATGGCGCGAGAAAGTTTCAATTGAAAAGCGAGCGTCGTATGCAAGCGAGACTTATTGGGGAAAACCAATTGCGGGTTTTGGCGACATTCGCGCAAAAATTCTTGTTTTGGGGCTCGCTCCCGGCGCACATGGGGCAAATCGCACGGGTCGAATTTTTACCGGTGATAGAAGTGGCGACTGGTTATTCAGGGCGATGCACAAAGCAGGTTTGGCATCGCAACCAGAGTCAATTTCGCGAAATGACGGTTTAAAACTAAAAAATGCCTGGGTATCGACGGCGGTTCGTTGCGTGCCGCCAGACAATAAACCGACGCCAAACGAGCGAAAGTCGTGTTCGAAATTTTTGACACGTGAACTTGAGTTGCTTAGTCACGTCAAGGTAATTATTTGTTTGGGTTCATTTTCTCTAACTTCAGTATGTGATGAGTTAGAAATTCGACCTCGCCCAAAATTTGGCCACGGCGTCGTAGTAAATCACGAGAAGTACAAAATTGTTTGCTCGTATCATCCGAGTCAGCAAAATACATTTACGGGCAAACTCACCGAAAAAATGTTTGACAGCGTGTTTAAGACCGCAGTGAAGTTAGCGCGCTGAAATCACAAAGCAAGCAATTCGCCGCCACCGTAAGCAACGGCGACGGCAGCCAAGAACAAGCCAAACACTCGTTGAAGTTTTTTATCGCTCATCTTGAGTGCCATCTTTGAACCAAAAGGCGCACCAACAACAACGCCAATCGTCAGCCAGATCGCATAGCGCCAATCAATGCCACCTTCGATCGAGTGTGTGATCGTGCCGGGAATTGCGAAACAACCGACGCAGATCAACGATGTCGCAACAGCGTTTTTCATTGGTAGGGCAAGCCAGCGACGAAACAATGGCACCATGATGATGCCGCCACCAACACCAAGCAAGCCCGAAAGCCCGCCTGCGATAAGACCGGTCAGCGTCGCTGAAAAACCTTGTGAACTACGAAAGTTTGTCGCGACTTCTTTGGCTGCGACAAAATCGCTTCGCTCAGGCGATTTTTGGGGTGCAACGTTGCGAACCATGTTGATCGAACTCCACATCAAGAGCAACGCAGTTAGCACCATTAATAAGTGTCCGTCTCCAGGTATTCGTGGCGAAACCCAAGCGCCGAGAATCGCCGCAACAATGCCGCTGGGTGCAGTAAACGCGACAACTTTCCACTGAATGAGTTCGCCGTTTCGATATCGCCATGAGCCGGTAATGGCACCCGGCAAAATCGAAGGCAATGTTGTGCCGACAGCGAGTGCAGCCGAGCAACCAAGTGCTCGAATTGCAGGTGTCGAAATAACGGCACCACCAACCCCGAAAGTGCCCGACATTATGCCGGTTGCCACGCCCGCAAGCGCGGTTAGAACATCCCGAAAAATACTTGCGTCCATGAAATTGTTTAGTGTGCTGCGGGCGCCGAGCCGTCAGCCTTCTTTTTAGGCGGCGGAACACCAACGCTCACCGCCTTATTGGCAAACTCTGGCCATCGTCGACGACTGACAATGCTGAGTAGACGCAACAGTTTCATCGCGGTTGCATCAGTTTCGGCAGGACGCGCAATCACCGAACCGTCCTTGATCATTCGGTTCATTACTTCTTCACCCAGTTCGGTGCGCACGACGCAAAGTGTCCAGTCGTTGTCTTCGCCGATGCCACCAGTAGAAATATCGGCATGCTCGGCCGCGAAGTCTGGGCACATCTTGCATCCTTCGCGCGTCCACTTATGGCATTCTTTGAGATCTATCTCGTGATACGACCCGTCGCGCATCCAGATTTGAAAGACACCCTTGATGTTCATTTTGACCATTTCTTCTTTTTTCAAACCGTATTTGGCCAAAAATAGTTCTTCGAAAATTGCATCATCAAAAGTTTTCGAACACAACAAGCCAATGTTGAACAAAAATGGTTTGCCAACTTTGCCAGCTTTGCGCTTCCACATGATTGGCAACGCCGACGATTGACAACTCATGCCGACGAGGGCGAGTCGCTTCAGACCTTCTTTTTCGGCGTCGCGCATCGCCAGAGTATTGGCTGAATATGTGTAACGACTGCCTGAAGACGCGAGAACTTCTTCGGGTGTACGCGCGAGTCCAGGTAGCGCCTTCCATGAAGAGCCATCTCCTTCGACAAAACTTGTAAGTGCGGCATCGATGTAGTCGTGTTTGAGCAACCAAATCAGCATCGCGCCGACGAACCCGCCGTCTTGACCTTTTTTGTGGGTCACTTCGTCTGCGGCGCGAACAAGAAGCAACTGGCGATATTGACCGTACATTTCTTCGTCTTTGCGCTGGCGACCAAACAAATGCATGTCGGCCTCGGGCTCCCAGGCTCGAAAGCGAGGGCAAGCACGGGTGCAACTCGTGCAACCTTTTTCACCATGAATGCAGTTGTCAAGACCAAGTTCTTCTTCAAGGTGAAAAGGTTTGTACTTTCCTTCTTCGTGTTCGTAGCCGATCACATCATGGGGACAAGAAATTACGCAACCAGCACAACCCGTGCAAAGACCAGTGTTGATTACTTCTTCGTAAAGTTCTTTCCACTGGTGTGTCCAACGTTCGGCGACTTCGACCATTTCGCAAGCCTAGTGAGTGAGCCGAAATTCTCATTGACTCAAGTGGACTTACGCCACCCAAAACGGCAACAATGGAGGGCAACATGTTGACCTATACGCCAGAGGCCGAAGCGATGCGAGCAGAGATTCGGCAGTGGTTGAGAGATAATTTGCCACCTCGTTGGTTTGAAGAGGGCTACGAGATGTCGCCTGACGAGCGCAAGAAATTTAACGAGACCTGGGCTGAAAAGTTGTTCGCCGGCGGCTGGATTTGCGCGACGTGGCCAAAGGAATATGGCGGCAAAGGTTTGTCGGTTCTCGAAGGTGTGGTGCTTGCCGAAGAGTTTGCAAATGCTGGCGCTCCAATGCGTGCCGATTTTTTCGGCGACACCCTCGTTGGGCCGACACTTTTGCAATGGGGTACAGAAGAGCAAAAGCGCGAGTTTTTGCCCAAGATTTTGAGTGGCAAAATGCGTTGGTGCCAGGGCTTTAGCGAGCCGAATTCTGGCAGCGATCTTGCAAGCGTCAAGACGACCGCGGTGCTTGACGGTGATGAATGGGTAATCAACGGGCAAAAAGTTTGGACTACGCAAGGCCATCACGCCGACTATTGCTTTTTGCTGACTCGCACCGACAAAGACTCGCCAAAGCACAAAGGTATTTCATATTTATTGGTGCCGATGAAACAGCCCGGCATTGAGGTGCGCGGCATTACTCAACCTGATGGCACCGCAGAGTTCTGCGAAGTTTTCTTTACTGATGCGCGTTGCCCCAAAGACAACGTCGTTGGCGGAGTCAATAACGGATGGAAAGTCGCCAACAGTACTTTGGCCTTTGAGCGTGGCATGAGCGCGACAACCGGTTTTCGACGATTCGAAGAAGAATATAAATTGTTCGTCGCTCAGGCCAAAGCGAACGGCAAAGTTAATGACGCTTCGATTCGGCAACGATTGATGCAGTACTACACCAAAATTCAGATCTTGCGTTTCAATGGTTTGCGGTCATTAAGTTCGACACTTGCCGGCACGAAAGATTTTGGCGTGACGGCACTTGGTGCGAGCAACAAAATGTTTTGGTCAGAGATGCATCAAAGTGCAATGGAGCTCGGTCTCGATATTTATGGCGCTTATTCGATGTTGGTTGACACCGGACCTGAATCTGGTACTTGGCCGGGGGCGTTGCGCGACAAGCGAAGGGCCAATTACCCAGCGTCGCCGATGATGTCGAGCTTCTTTTTTTCGCGCTCAGAAACAATTTGGGGTGGCACTAGCCAGATTCAGCGCAACATTGTCGGTGAGCGAGTGTTGGCGTTGCCGAAAGAACCAAAACCGAGCGGGGGCGAGTAATCATGAATTTTCAGACTGCAATTCGCTCGGGCTTTATGAACTACGCCAATTTCAAAGGCCGCGCCTCGCGCGCCGAGTATTGGTGGTGGGCACTGTTCACCGTAATTTTGAGTATCTTGCTCTCGTCAATCGACGATTCGTTTGGCAATTTGGGTTCGCTCGTCACGCTTTTGCCGTCAATTGCGGTTGCAATTCGTCGCGTGCACGATGTCGATCGCGCTGGTTGGTTTATTTTGGTGCCTTTTTACAACTTGTATTTGGTTCTACGGCGTGGCGATGCGGGTGAAAATCGTTTTGGGCCTCCGCCGCCGCCAAGTATTTAATTCTTAATACTTAGGCACGCGGCGCTGGTATGTCGCACCAATTAGTGGCGAACTCAAAATAAAATCGGCGCTAGCGCGGTTGCAGGCAACCGGAATATTCCAGACAACTGCGATTCGCAACAAAGCCCGAATGTCAGGGTCATGTGGCTGTGGTTCAAGTGGATCCCAAAAGAAAAGCAAAATATCGATGCCACCATCTGAAATGCGTGCACCAATTTGTTGGTCGCCACCAAGTGGTCCACTGCGCATTCGCTCAATTTTCAGCCCTGTGCTATCGGCAATCAGTTTGCCCGTTGAACCGGTTGCAATCAGGGTATGTCGATTGAGCTCGTTTTTGTGCTCAGTTGCCCACTCAAGCATCTCACGCTTCATATTGTCATGAGCGACGAGAGCGATGCGTTTGGTAGCCGGGCTTTCGATGTTTATCATTTCGGTGGAGGTCATAAATGAAGGCTAGAACAAAATTCAACTCCGACTTGACTGCATCGCGAGTGATCACGACTCCAATCGGCAGACTTACTTTGGTTGCATCGTCAAAAGGATTGCAACAAGTGATCTTTGGTGCAAGAAAATTATCGACCACAAAGAGCGCACCAACCAAAGCAAGTGACCACCTCACACAAACCGAACGACAGTTGCGCGAGTATTTTGCCGGCAAACGCAAGAAGTTTTCGATAAAACTCGATATCTCGGGAACTGAATTTCAAGAATCGGTTTGGTATGCGCTCAACAAGATTGGTTATGGCAAGACAGTTTCATATGCACAGCAAGCAAAACTTGTGCGCAAACCACGAGCATTTCGTGCAGTTGGCTCGGCCAACGGCAAGAATCCTGTCGCAATTATTCTCCCGTGCCATCGTGTAGTCGCCTCAGACGGCACACTTGGTGGTTATGGCGGTGGGCTGGCAATCAAGCGCAAGTTACTGGCACTCGAAACTAGTTAAATGCGCTAGAGAACTAGTGCGGCTGGGTGAAGCCGAAACACTCTCGTAGAAACTCGTCGCGCAAAGCAACTTCTGGTCTGCCGATCGAGACGACTCGTTGAGCCAACAGCATCACAGTGTTCGCACTTTCAGCATCGTGCAATTCGTGTGTCGCCATAACGACTGTGACACCTCGCGCTCGCTCGCTGGCGATTAGATCTGCAACAAGTTTTCTTCCGTTGATGTCTAAGCCTGCTGTGGGCTCGTCAAGAAGTAATACTTCGGCTTGACGGGTCAAAACTTGTGCCAGGTGAGTGCGTTGTTGCTGGCCACCAGATAAGTCTCGAATTGGTTCGTTGGCCTGCGATTCGATGCCTGTGAGATGCATTGAGTTATCAACGATCTGGTTGTCGCGAGACGATGGCCTTTTGAAGAGCCCTAGATGGGCGAACCTGCCCATCGCAATGACATCGCGAACGCGTAGAGGCAAAGTATGAGTTGATACTGGGTGTTGCGGTAAATAAGCCACGCGCTTGGGTAAAGAGCCGGGTGCAGCGCCGAGAATTTCAAGGTTGCCGTCGACTGGCTTCAGTAGGCCAGCCAATGTTTTTAAGATCGTCGATTTGCCAGAACCGTTAGTGCCGATCAACACCAAGAGTTCGCCCGGTTTCATGTCGAGCGAAATCTTGCTGACAATCGGAAATTTTGTATAGCCGACTGCTAGTTGCTCGGCCTTGATTGTGAACCCAGCAGCATCAATCATCTGACGTGCGACCCAGCATGAGTGTGTGGGTGTTCGTGCTCTTCATGATTATTGTCTGTGATCATGTTTCTGATTTCTGTATATGTTGCGGCCATCGCAAAAATCAGCACGGTTGTCAGCACGATGCTCGCCCCAGCGGCGAGATCAAAGTGATAGCTGATTAGCAAACCGAAATAAGTCGAAATTGATCCAACCAAAGAGGCGATCAGCATCACAGTTGAGATGCGGCGTGCAAATAGTGCGCCGGTCGCAGCAGGTGCGATGAGCATGCCAAGAACCAACAACGTGCCGACAGTTTGAAAACTAGCGATGACCGTAATGGCAACGATCGTCAACATCAGGTTGTGAAATAGCCGACTAGAGAAACCTGAAGTATTGGCCAGACCTTCGTCGACACAAAGCAACAAAAATGGCCGTCTTGCGATGAATGCAACGATTGCAACTATGACTAGTGCGAGGGATTGCAGAACCAAGTCACCCGAGTTGACGCCAAGTAATTCGCCAAACAAAATTCGCGAGAGGTCGCCGACAAAAGTGCTAGATCGAGAGGTGATCATCACGCCAAGTGCCAGCATGCCTACGAAGAGCAAACCAATCGCGGTGTCGCCCGATAGGCGAAACCGTCGCGAGACGACGCTGACGCCAGCCATCATCACGAGCGAACCAACGGCAGCGCCGATAACACCTGAGATACCCAAAAGCATTGCCGTGGCGATGCCTGGCAGCACGCCGTGGGCGAGTGCGTCGCCAATAAATGCGAGCCCGCGCAAAACTACGAATGCTCCGGCAATTGCACACGTGATGGCGACGAGAATGCCGGCAACTAGCGAGAGTCGCAAGAACTCGTTGTTGGTGAATGGCTCAATGAACATGCTGTGATTAAGCCAACTCACGTTTATAACAGTAATGACTGATGCGAGTTAGCCGAGTGCTTCGGCGATTTGATTAGTCATTTTGAGAATGAACTCTTGATAATTGGCAGAGCCATCGAGGTAGTGAGTTGAAAGTGTGACGGCCTTTATGCCGAGCTCTTTGGCGAGTTGAGTTGCGGTGTCTGGCGAGACGCCAAGACCAGTGAAAATTGCCGGCACTTTGTATTTGGTGACCAGTTCTTTGAGTTCGGCGAGTTCACCAGCGGTGCCCTCTGAAGTAGTTGTGAAAGAAGGGATGATCGCGCCGATTACTTTGCAGCCGTATCGGTCAGCGAAGTAACCCATCTCGTCGTGGCCGCTAACGAGGTTGCACTCGCCAAGACTGCTGATGATTGACTCAACTTCGCCGTCGAGACTTTGCAGTTCTGTCGTAAGGGCTTTTGCTTCGGCCGAGAGATTTGCCCCGGTTGCCTCGCTTAGCGCAGTTGTCAGTGCTGGAAGCATTTCGAGCATTGTCGCGGGAGATAGCCAAATGTGTGGGTCGCTACCACCGTGTGCATGTTCAGATTCATCGCCGTCTTCAATTTTGCGCACGGTGATGTGGTCACCAACCATGAAGATGTTGCCACCCGAGTCAGCAATGTTTTCGAGTACTTCTTTGAGACCTTCTTCAAATTCAAGACCGTTCGATATAACCAAGGCTGAGTTGTTAATTATTTCGATGTCTTTGGCTGACGGCTGAAATTCATGTGGGTCTTGACCATCTGGAATGACGACATTTACAGTTGCGTTGTCGCCAACGAGTTGCGAAACCAAGTCGCCAAGTATCGAGTAGGTGACGGCAATGACCGGTAGGTCTGCAACAACAGAATCAGATGTTGTTTCGGGTGTTGATTCGGTAAGTGTTTCTGTTGAGTTTGAGCAACTGGCAAAAGTAATTAGAGCGAAAATTGCCGCGAGTTTCTTGAGTGGTTTTTGTGTCATCCCCTCAGCATATCAGAATTGAGAATGATTCTCATTATTACATCAATTGTGTTTATTTGCTTAGGGCTTTATTGATTTGTTCGTTCAATATGTCTGTTTCAATTTCGCCGCTAATTCGCAGTGCAACTTTGCCTTCGGCGTCAATCAAGACGAAAAATGGAAAACCCGACACGCCCATTGCATTTGCGGCGGTTTTTTCTCCACTGTCGGTCATGACCGGCCAAAGCGCGGGAAACTCTTCGCGAGCCAGCCACTCGGATGGTGGAAAGTTCGGCGAAGCAGGATCAGTCGAAGTAGTTATGGCAATCACATCAAGACCACTTGGCACTTCGCCAGAGCTGTTCCACTTGACCAACGATGGAACTTCTCGTTGGCAGTGGGGGCACCAGTGGGCGAGAAACACCAAAAGCGTTGGCGTGCCAGGTGTGGTGACGATTTTGTTGCCCGTGAAACCTTGACCAGTCAGAACTGGTGCCATCATGCCGATCGCTGGGTCGGTTGCTTCGCTCGAGAATTCTGGAAGTGATTCGCCAACAACTTCAACTTGGTGAAACTCCTCGACCCCCTCGGCAACGTCATCGCTACCGGATTGCGAAGCAACAGCAATAATTGCCGCCACGGCGATCAACGCAGCGATACCGCCAATTAGCCAAACTGATTTGTTTGCCGACGAGTCAGATTTTTTGGTTGCCATGGTTCCTCTGTTTCTTTTTATTTTTCGGTGGTGCGAATTGTAACGAGAACTATTGTTGTGAAGAAGGCGGTGAATGCCATGAAGGCAAGAGTCACGAAGCCAAAGTTTTCAAACCAAACGATTGAACATGGAAGTTTTGCGTCGCAAACTCCGGCATCGAGGTCTGGGAAGCGTTCAAGAAACCAGTGATATGTCGAAACGGCGCCACCAACTAAAGCAAGCACGACAGCGATGTGCTTTGTGAACCGAAACTTTTTGAAGTTTGCAACTATCAACCAAATCGCCAGTGGGTACATCGCTGTGCGTTGATACCAGCACAAGCGACATGGCACATAGTTGACAATTTCTGAAAAGTAAAGGCTGCCGAGCATCGCTGTTGTTGTAATCAAAGCAGCAAGTGGATATGCAATTTTCTGAACTTCGACCAAAAGATTTTTGACTTTAAAGATTCGCGCAAATAGAACCACGAGTCCAAAACCAAGCGTGCCAAGACTGAGCATTGCGAAGAACAGTTCAAACACTTCGTTATTCATTGTGTGCACTACGCTAATTGCTGTAATCGCAAAACCGAATGCGAGCGATGCAGACACGAAACCAAATGGAGTGACGAAAATGTCGAGTCTTAAAGAACAACTCAAGTCGGATTTGACCAGTGCGATGAAATCGCGTAATGAAGTTGAAACATCGACATTGCGCATGACATTGGCTGCAATCATGAATGCCGAAGTTGCCGGCGACCAGGCGATTGAACTGACGAATGACCAAGTTTTAGCGGTTGTCGGTGCTGAGGCAAAGAAACGAGCCGAATCTGCAGACATATATAAGGAAGCAGGTCGCCAAGATGCCGAAGCGGCCGAGCGAGCCGAACTGGCTGTACTTGAGCGGTATTTGCCGGCCCAAATGACTGATGCAGACCTTGAAAAGATCATTGAATCGGCAATTGCCGAGGCAGCGAGCCAGGGTCTAACTGGCCCAAAAGCGATGGGTGCAGTTGTTAAAGTCGTGCGCGGGCAGGCTGGTGCAAGTGCCGATGGCGCGAAAATAGCCAATATGGTTAAGTCAAAATTGGGATAAAGCGACTTTTGACACTCAGTTGGTGGGCAGGTAGCGTGGCAACAAGGCACAATGCCTGTTTCCGAAGGGGGAAATAAAAAATGAAGAAGTTATTCACAGGAGGTCGTCGCAAGGTTGCTGCTGTAATGGCAATTGCTCTTGTTGCATCTCTCAGCCAGGTAACAACAAGTGGTGCCTCTGGTGCCAGCACACCGAAGCGCGGCGGAAATATAACCGTTGGCGTCTTCGACTCGTTTCCAGGTTTTTGCATGGCAGACAACTTGGCTAACTCGGCATTGATGGGTGCTCGAACAATTTATGAAACTTGGGTTGAGCAGCGCGCCGACGGCAAGATCGTGCCTTATGTTTTGAAGTCTTTCGAGCACAGCGAAGACTACAAGACTTGGAATCTTGTAGTTCGTGACGGCATCAAGTTCCACGACGGCACACCAGTTGATGGCACTGCACTTCTTTTGAATTTGCAGGCATCGCGAGGCGCTTTGTATCTCAACGGATTGATCGGTAAGACTCCAAAGTCTCCGTCGTCAGGCACTGGCGCTGGTTTCTCGGCGAACATTGCTGACGTAATTCAGACTGGCGCAATGTCAGTAACCGTCAAGCTTTACAACGCAGAGGCCAACTACCCAGAATCGCTTTATGCATCGGGTCGTAACTTTGTTCGATCAATCGCTCAGATCACTGGGCCAAACTGCTCGACCGTGCCAATTGGTACAGGCGCGTTCAAATACGTTTCGCACAAGTTGACTGAACTCGTAGTTGCAAAGAACGAAAACTATTGGCGTAAAGACGCCAAGGGTGGCGCATTGCCATACCTTGACGGCATCACATTCACATTTATCCCTGATGCGCAACCACGCGTTAGCGGTGTGAAGAGTGGTTCGCTCGCAGCAACGATGTTCTCGTCGGCTTCAGAAGCCAAGCAAATTCTTGCGCTTCAAAAAGACAAGAAACTGACAACTATCAGTTCGCCGCTCGACTATTACCCAACAATTTGGTTGAACCACAAAGTTGCGCCTTTCAACAGCAAGAACGCACGTCTTGCGTTCTCGCATTCGCTTGATCGCGCAAAGTGGTTGAAGGTTCGTCAAAAGGGTTTGGGCACTGTTCCAGACTCAATCGTCGGACCGAACAACATCATGTACAACAAAAAGGGTTATGCGGGTTATGACCTGAAGAAGGCAAAAGAATATGTAGCCGCCTACGTAACAGAAACAGGCAAGGCGCCAGAATTCAGTCTTCCGTATGTCAGTGCTTCGGCCGACTCGACTGCAAACGCGCAGTTGTTGAAAGAAATGGCAGAAGCAGCAGGCTTCAAAGTCAACTTATTGTCACAAACAACTGCTGAAGCGATCGTGAAGGCATTCCCAATGCAATATCAGATGTTGCCACTTCTATTGATGGAAGGAACAGGAACTGCGTTCATCGTTCCGTTCATCGTCAGTGACACATCTGGTGGCAACCCAACGCACTTCTTGCGTGGCGCAGCCAAACTGTCACCAGCATTGGCCGGCCTGCAGATTTTCTACAGCATCTTGAACATCTCATCATTCAAAGATGAAGTGAGCGAGAACTTGTTGTTCGCAGCACGCGCCGAGCCAAATCAGGCAAAGGCCAAGAAGTTGTACCAACAAGCAACTGAGCAGTTGCAAAAAGAAGCCCATGTAGCGAACATTTCGTTCTTGCAATACACACTGACTTATAACAAGCTCGGTGGTGTTGGTGAGTTGGGTCTTGTAGCGGGTGGACCTCGCCGCTTGGTAACTAACTTCGGTATCGACTGGACAGGTGTTTGGTCAACTAAGTAATTCGGAATTAATTCAAAAGGGCGGTAGCGCGCAAGCGCTACCGCCCTTTTTGTTTACTTGCCGACTTGATGAGTTCTCGTCTAGCCTGCTCTGAGCGATAACCAGAGACAGTTGAAAAATATCGAGGGGAACCGGTGTCGAAGATTAGTTTTTGGTTACAACGAGTTGCACAGTTGCTGATTGTTCTGCTTCTTGTAACCTTCGGTGTTTCGTTATTGCTTCGGTTAATACCGGTCGATTTGGCGACGATTTTGTTGCCTGCTGCAAGTGAAGGCGAACGCGAGGTTTTGCGCACCGAACTTGGCTTTGATAAGGGGCCGATTGGCTATTACTTGCAATGGCTAGGCAATTTTGTGCAGGGCGACATGGGCAAGATTTATTTTTCGGGTGGCACCGAAGAAGTTTCAACGCATCTGGCAACCGCAATGCCGCGGTCACTTCTGTTGATGATTTATACCCAGGTATTGTCGCTGGTTATTGCGATACCGCTTGGTGTTCTCTCGGCATATCGTGCAGGACGTCGAGCTGACAAGTTGATTAGCAATTCGTTGTTCGCACTTTCGTCGGTGCCAAATTTTGCGATTGCGTTACTATTGATTATTTTTGCGGGCGTCAAGTTCGCGTGGCTTCCGACGCTTGGGTACGTGCCAATTGCCGAGGGTTACTGGGAACACCTCAAACATATGATCATGCCCGTAATTAGTTTAAGTATCGGACTTATCGCGACGTATACCCGTTTGTTGCGCGCCGACATGATTGCTGCACTGCGCGAAGACTATGTGACTATGGCGGCATCAAAGGGCTTGAGTGATCGTAGAATTTTGTGGCGTCACGTTTTTCGACCATCGAGCATGACACTTTTGACTTCGGCGGCATTGAGCATGGGTGGCCTGATTGGTGGTGCGATTGTTATTGAAAGTATTTTTGCAACTTATGGCATCGGTTTCGAAGTATTTGCGGCAATCGCGGGTCGGCAATATATTGCGTTGCAGTCAACAGTTGCTGTGATTGCTCTGTTCTACGTATTTTTCAATCTTGTTGTAGACGTGAGTTCGGGTTTTGTTGACCCTCGCACTCGAGATCGGAGAGTAAATGCGTAAGTTCACCAAACCGACTTGGTTTGCAATCGGCTGGCTTGGCCTGATGATGTTTTTTTCACTCTTCGGTTGGTTGCTGCCGTTCAAACCGTGGAACTATGTCTTTGAAGACGACCTTGAAGTGGGGTTGTTCTCGAGCGGCCATATTTTGGGGACTGACAGCAACGGCTATGACTTGCTGTCGTCGGCTGTGGCGGGTACACGGATGTCTATTTTTATTGCGATTGCCGCAGTTGGACTTGGCGGCCTTATCGGCAGCGTGCTCGGCATATCGGCGGCGTATTTGCGGGGCAAGATCGACACAGTGATGGTGACGATATTTAATGTCGGCCTTTCTGTGCCGAACTTGGTTTTGGCATTGGCACTGGTTTCGGTTTTGGCAACAAACGTCGACATCAATCAAGCAGTGCCTACTTGGCGCAGAGTAATGGTCTTGATCATTTCGTTGACGATTGTGCTGATTCCGATTTTGGGTCGAATTGCGCGAGGCGCAACGCTGTCGTGGTCTGGTCGCGAGTTCGTGACGGCTGCACGCAGTATGGGCATGAAAGATTCAAAAATTATTTTGCGCCACATCGTGCCCAATGTTTTGCCGGCTCTGATCGCGGTTGCATTCTTGGCAGTGGGTGTTGTCATTATTGCCGAGGCATCGCTTTCAATTTTGGGAGTTGGCATTCCCGACGGCGCAAGTTGGGGCGGCATGATTGCGCGCGGCCGTAACGATCTTGAATATGCCCCGCATGTTTTGTATGTGCCGATTGTGTTCTTGGCACTTACCGTAATTTCGACGAACCATCTCGGCGACGTTGTGCGTTCAAAACTCGATAGTCGTGAGGCCAAAGTATGAGTTCGTTATTGAGCGTCAGAAACATGTCGATTAATTTCGACACTCCCCGTGGCTCGCTCGAAGCAGTACGTGGAGTAGACATCGAGATTCCGGCGGGAACGAGTGTCGGTGTCGTTGGCGAATCTGGTAGCGGCAAGACCGTGATGTGTCGTGCTGCGATGGGTTTGTTGCAAGGCAGCAATGTAAACCGTTCGGGCACGGTCGTTTTTGACGGGCATGAGCTAACTGCCATGAGCAAAGAAGAGGTGCGAAATCTCTTCGGCTCGGGCATGGCGATGATTTTTCAAGATCCAATGACTGCTTTGAACCCCGTGCGCAGAATCGGCTCGCAACTGTCTGAGGGCTTGCGAGTGCGACTCGGTATGAGCAAAGCAGATGCACTGGCACGTAGCAAAGAGTTGCTTGAACTTGTGCGCATACCCAATGCAGCAGCGGTTTTGAAGTCGTTTCCATATCAATTGTCAGGCGGTATGCGTCAGCGCGTGATGATTGCAATCGCGATCGCATGTAATCCAAAACTTTTGTTTGCCGACGAGCCAACAACTGCACTTGATGTGACTGTGCAAGCGCAGATTTTGCAGTTGTTGCGTGAACTGCGTGAAGACTTGAAGATGTCGATGGTTCTTGTGACGCACGACTTGGGAGTGGTTGCGGGCAACACTGACTACGTGGCGGTTATGTATGCAGGTGAAGTTGTCGAGTATGCGCCAACAAAGAAACTTTTTGCTGATATGCGAATGCCGTATACAGAAGCGCTACTTGAATCGATTCCGAAAGTTGATCACAAGTCGGGCACGCGCTTAGCCATGATTGCCGGACGATTGCCCGACCCAACAGATCGTGGTGCGGGCTGCAGTTTTGCGCCACGCTGCAAATATGCCCAAGAAAAATGTCGCAACGAGCACCCAGAATTGAAGAAAGACCTGGACGGTCATCTATATCGATGTTGGTTTCCGATTGGAGAGGCGAAGTAATGGCCGGTTCAGGCACAGCCCATATGCGAAACACCGTTGATTCGGTGTTGACTGTGCGAGATCTGACGGTTGAGTTTCGTGTTGCCAAAGACAAGATCGTTAAAGCAGTATCGGGTTTGAGTTTTGACGTAATCAGGGGCGAAACTTTGGCGATAGTCGGCGAGTCTGGCTGTGGCAAGACAACCCTGGCACGTGCTGTGTTGCAACTTCCGCCGCCAAACTCTGGCGAGGTCGTTCTCGATGGCACCGACCTGACACTTTTACCAAAAGAGAATTTGCGCTCAGCGCGAACCTCGATGCAGATGATCTTTCAAGATCCGATTTCGTCGCTTGACCCCCGAATGACCGTGCATCAGTTGATCGACGAGCCACTTGAAATTTGGGATCGTGGCACACGAGCCGAGCGGGACGAGCGAATCAACAATTTGCTGAACAACGTCGGTCTCGAACCCGAACTGGTTCTGAACCGTCGCTCATACGAGTTTTCAGGCGGTCAGTGTCAGCGAATCAGCATTGCTCGCGCACTTGCGCTCGATCCAAGGATGTTGATCTGTGACGAGCCAGTTAGCGCCCTTGACGTAAGTATTCAGGCGCAGATTTTGAACCTGCTGCAAGATATGAAAGATCGTTTTGGCTTGACGATGATCTTCATTTCGCATGACTTGGCCGTGGTCAAGGCAGTGAGCAATCGCGTGATGGTGATGTATCTCGGCAAGATTTGCGAAGTTGCGACGCCAGACGCGTTGTATTCAAAACCTGCGCATCACTACACAAAGGCTTTGCTCGACTCGGTGCCGATCGCTGACCCGACGCGACAGAGAAAAACCGAATTGTTGCAGGGCGAGCCTCCGTCACCGATGAACCCGCCGTCGGGTTGTCGTTTCAGAACTCGATGTCACGCGGCAACTTCGCGTTGCGCCGAGCAAGAACCGCAACTGCAAGAGGTTGCGCCCGGCCAATTTGTGGCGTGTCATCACCCAATTGTTTAATTTTCTAACTGGCGAAATTGCTATAGGCGTTTAGTGGCAGGGAAATTGAAAGTTTTGTTGGATTGTGATCCGGGCCATGACGACGCTTTTGCGATAATCGTTGCGTCAAAGTTTGCCGAAATTTTGGGTGTGACGACCGTGGCAGGAAACGCACCGCTCGATTTAACAACCAAAAACGCCCGAGTAGTCCTTGATATTTGTGGGGCGTCGAGTGTGCAGTTGCATTCTGGTGCCAGTCGACCGTTGGTGGCCGAGCCGATTCACGCCGCGTATATTCACGGCGAAAGCGGAATGGACGGTGCGAATTTTGCGGCACCATCACGACCGGCTGATTCTTCAGATGCGGTGCATTTCATTATTGATACTGTGCGGGCGAACCCAGGTGTTTGGTTGGTGCCAACTGGGCCGTTGACGAACATTGCGTTGGCGTTACGGGTGGCGCCAGATTTGGTTGAAAACATTTCTGGAATTTCACTAATGGGTGGTGGCAGATTCGGCAATCGTACGGCGATGGCCGAATTTAATATTTGGTGTGACCCAGAAGCGGCGTCGGCAGTTTTTGATTCGGGTGCGAAAATCGTAATGAGCGGCTTGCACTTGACGCATCAAATAATGGCGACGCCCGCGCGAATTGAGATGGTACGAAATGCGCACAGTGTTGTCGGCCCGAAGTTGGCGGGGTTGCTTGAGTTTTTCAGCAAGATGTATAAGTCGTTGCATGACGACTTTGAAGGTGCGCCACTGCACGATGTTTGCGCTGTGCTGGCGTTGACGCATCCGCAGTTTTTTGGTTCGAGTGAGCGACACGTCGCGGTTGAAATTGACGGAGCGATCACACGAGGCATGACTGTCATCGACTATCGACATGTGGTTTCGCGCGCCAAGGCGAACACAACGGTGCTTGAGACCATTGATGCTGACGCGGCGTTTGGTGCGATCGTCGAAGCCATTCGCGCCTGCCCAGAACGGTAAATCAATCAGTCAGTATTTAACTAGGCTCGGCATGCAGATGAAGTCAGAGCGAACTTTCTGGTTGTCGGCCGCAGTTGCGTATACGGTCGCTTGGGGCTGGAGTTTTTTATTCGCCAACGCTTATTTCTGGGATGACTGGGCAAGCTTTTTTGGCAAGACACCCGAAGAGCCATTTGATCTCGGATACTACGACGAGAAGCATTTTTTGAATCCTTTTGTTAATACAATTTTTTTGAATTTTGGTATTTGGGCATTTCGGTTGGCAATTTTTGTATTGATGTTTGGTGCCGGAGTGTTTGCATACAAGATTATTTTGCGCTCAAAATTGTTCTCGGTTACGCAATGCAGACTTTTTGCGCTTGTGTTCTTGCTACTTCCAGTGAATCATGCGCGTTTTAGCATTCAGACTTTTGAGTATTCGTTTGCATATTTCTTCTTCTTTTTTGGTTGGTATTTGGTTTTATTGCGCAAACCTATTTGGCGAATTTTCGCGTTGTTGTCTTTTTTGGTTGCGATTGGAACGCCATCATTTTTGACGTTCATGATTCTTCCGTTGATCAATCTTCATCTGTTGGACTTACCCCGTGGAAGGCGACAGATCGCCAAGTGGTTGGTTCGAAACGCCGACATTTGTGCTCTGGTAATCGTTTTTGCCTTGTTCTTTAGAACTAGTCAGGGTGATGCTGAAAAATATGGGGCGAGCAGTTACGGACTTTTGTATTCGTTTTCATTGGGTTTGGCGTTCGCAATATTTGTGTTTCTGAATTTGAGGCGTCGTAAGGCAAATGCGCAGCCAATGCGTAGTCATATTTTGATTTATTCGTCAATTGCGCTCGTCTGGCTTGGCACCGTGCCTTATTGGATTGTTGGTTACGACCCTGCGCGTGGATTGCCAGATGTTTTTCAGTTACATGCAGGGGCTCGGATTCAGGCCGGAGAATTTTTTACTCTCTCGATGTCAGTGTTAAAACTCGTCGGTGGCATTGTGATTGCTCTGTTGGTGCTATTTGCGATCAAGAAGAAGAGTCGACACAGTGGATTGATAATCCCGAATATTTTCATTGTTTTGTATCTATTGAACAATCACTTTGTCGGCCCGCTTGAATGGGATTCGCGATTGCAGTTGCTATGGCCACTCGGTCTGGCGTTGTTAGCAGTTGCTTTAATCGACTTCGTGCCAGCGGGATTGCGACAGAAGAACGCGAATTTGTTGGTTGTTGTTTTGACGGCGGCGACTGCCTTGATAAGCGCCGAATATTACATTGATTCACTGAAACAAGAGGCGATCATTGAACAGGTAAAGCAAGATTTGCAAGATCTTGACGGGCGAACAGTTTTGGTAAGTGAGTTCAAGAATAAGTTGAATGCTCGAGAGCGAACATATCGCGTCGGCGAGTGGAGCGGAATTGTAAATAAAGCGCTTGTCGGAGATGACAACGTGATCAAAACTTATATTGCATTGAAGGATGATCAGTCTTGCCCCGTGTCATTTCGCGGTGTCGCTCTGTATCCGCGAGTGAAGTCGTCGTTCTTAGAGTCGTTGTTTAGTCGTCGAGTTAATGTTGAAATAGGCCGCATCGATTTGCCAGTGACAGCACCTGGCCCCGCCATTCGCGCCTGCCCAGAACGCTAAATCGGCGTTAGGAATAGCGTCGCCAAATACGGCGCGTTTTGCGGGGCAATCTCGGCAACAATGAAAGGGTGGCAGATCCGATCGTTTATGTTGAGCAGCGCATTGCTGCCGCATTCGCCAAGGTCGCAGGAGCCAAAGCAGACGGCATTGACACGGCAGTGCGATCGAGCGATCGCGCCGATGCCCAAGTAAATGGATCGATTGCACTTGCCAAAGCGATGGGGCTGGCGCCGCGTGATGTGGCTACAAAAGTTCTTGAAGTTGCCGACCTTAAAGATATTTGTACTGACGCCCAAGTTGCCGGACCAGGTTTCATCAATTTAACTTTTAAAAACGAGTTTTTGTCGCGTGAACTGATGGCTTCGAGCGCGAGCGAGAAACTCGGAGTACGCAATGCGACAAAGCCGCGGAAAATCGTTATTGACTATTCGGCACCGAATGTGGCAAAAGAGATGCACGTCGGACATTTGCGCTCGACCGTTATCGGTGATGCGCTTGCACGAATTCTGGCCTTTGTTGGTAACTCGGTTTTGCGCGAAAACCATGTCGGCGATTGGGGTACACCGTTTGGCATGTTGATTGAACATTTGGTTGATTTGGGCGAGACCGATGCCGCAAATGAACTTTCTGTTGGTGACCTCGATTCGTTCTATCGCAGTGCGCGAAAGAAGTTCGACGAATCAGAACAGTTTCAAACACGGGCTCGGGCGCGAGTTGTGCTGTTGCAGAGCGGCGACGCAGAGACGTTGCGACTTTGGAAACTTCTAGTTGCCGAAAGCACAAGATATTTTCAAATGATCTATCGCACACTTGGGGTCTTGCTTGAGGACACCGACATCATGGGTGAAAGCGCGTATAACGACTTGTTGCCGCAAGTTGTCGAGCGACTTAGGAATTCGAAAATGCTGACGACTAGTGACGGGGCAGAAGTTGTGTTTGCCGAAGGTTTCGTTAACCGCGAGAATCAACCGTTGCCGTTGATTATCCGTAAGACTGACGGTGGCTACAACTATGCGACAAGCGATCTTGCGTGTGTGATTGATCGTGTTGAGAGA
>Ga0214919_10003456_pt1 | contig 23841 bp, 20 predicted proteins | sample LL1503_MetaG_FD_177994 | JGI IMG/M metagenome (GOLD analysis project Ga0214919, IMG submission 177994) | Freshwater microbial communities from Lake Lanier, Atlanta, Georgia, United States - LL-1503 | ecosystem: Environmental > Aquatic > Freshwater > Lake | place: USA: Georgia | collected... | reverse complement strand
GTGGTTGTGGTTGTTGTGGTTGTTGTGGTTGTTGTGGTTGTTGTGGTTGTTGTGGTTGTTGTGGTTGTTGTGGTTGTTGTGGTTGTTGTTGTGGTTGTTGTGGTTGTTGTTGTGGTTGTTGTTGTTGTGGTTTAGTTGGCTTTTGTTTGATTGTTCCAATTATATTCATATTATGATTGTTGGATTTATATTGATTTAAATTTTGTATTCGTTGTGGTAATAAAATTAATGGCGATTTACTAGTTTGTAAATTAGGTATTATATATAAAGTTGTAGATGTAGATGTAGATGCAAGCGCAGGTTCACTTAGCGTTTTTATTGGTGTTGCTGATGTTGCTGGTGTTGCTGATTTCTTAATATGTACTATTTTTTGTTTAATTAAATCTTTCATATCTAAAATTTTAAACTTAATCTTAGTATTCATACCATTATATCCATAAACCATATCAAAACAATTATTTATAATATTTATATTTTTTTCATTAAAATACTTAAATAATAGTTTATCATGACAACTTTCTAAAATACCTATTGCTAGATACATTCTAACCATAATATCATCCATATTAACAGGCTGCCAATCAAATAAATTAATCAAAGATTCAATATTTAACATAAAATATTTAGAAAGTTCTTCACCATTTGTAAAACCCTCTACAGCTAACTTCCCCATAAATATGCCAACATTTTTGTACTGTATTATATCTTGAATTATGTCAAAATAAGTATTGTTTTTAATACCACTACTATTATCCATAATAGACATTGTATTATATTCAAAATTTTTAAGCATAGTAGTAATATGTTTGCCTATATTATTTTTAAAAGCACACAAAAATTTGATATAATCACCAGTGAATGATTCTTCAACCATACATTTTTTAATAACGCAATCAAAAATATATTTACTATAATCTGAAATTTTATTTGTACTATCTTCTACTAAAGACTCATTTATTTCAGTAATAATGTCTAAATAATTGTTTCCTGTAACTTTATTAACACTCCGATTTATATTATTAATATTTTCATCATTATTAATAAAACGGGATAGTAATTTAGGATTTTTCTTTTCTTTCCAGTTAATTGATATATTTCTAGATGTATTTTTAATTTCCATGTCAATTGAAGCAACAATATCTGTAAGATAACTATTTAAAACATTAATAAATGGATACTTTTCACTATTAATTACATTACCTGCAATATCAAATAAATCTTTTTTTGTTTTATAAAACTGATTCATTGCCATTTTATCTATTTGTATTGAATATATTTGATATTAATAATTGATATTAATAATCCAATACTTAAGATAAAGATTTAAATTGTTTTTAAATTAATAAATTAATAAATTTATCTACTATTATAATAATATTAACTGTTGGTAGAATGGCATATCAACAACTAAATGCTTTTGCAGGTATTGGTAATACATATACACCAAATATGTTGCACAATTCCTTTAAAACTGAAGCAACACTTGGATCATCATCTTTTAATAACGCTAGAAATGCAACATCAACAAATGTTATACCAAGGCAAGGATTTAATCAAAAAATTCTTAATAATAATAACACAGGATTTCCACAAGATTCTATAAATCGTGAAAGTAATCAAACTGATTTTTTCATGTCTCCTCTTAGTGGCGAATCTGTTCGTAAAGAAGCTTTTCATGATAATATGATACCTTTTATTAAAAATAAAAATCAGCAAAGCATGTCATTTGACACTAATAGTACAATGCTTGGCAAATTTACTGGTCAAGATGTAGATCGGCGACCAAAGAAAAAAGAAATTGCTAGTTTTTTCGATCTTACACCTAATAATTCATTTCCATATGGATCTCCTTCATTTACAGAAAGTATTGATATGGATCGTTATATACCAAGTCAAAAAAGACAAAATGAAAAACCGTTTCAAGATATTCGTGTTGGTCCAGGATTAGCTGCTGGATATACTGCTGAGCCTATTGGTGGTCTTACACAGTCAAATGCGCGCGACTATGTTTTACCTAAATCGGTTGATGAGCTTCGCTGTCTTACAAATCCCCGTATTAGTTATAATGGGCGAATTATAGCAGGATTAAAGAGCGCACAGCGAGGCTTGCAAGCCAAACCTTTTAAACATCGCCCAGAAACTTATTATAATTCTACTCCAGAGCGTGGTACACTTAGTAGCGCTGTAAAAGCTTCTCAACTCCGTGAAAAATACTATATGAAACCTACAAATAAACAATTCCAGAAGCCTTATTTTGGTGGCCTTGGACAAAGTGATAAACTTAAACCTCGCAAGGAAGGTGCATATCGACAGTCTACTAAAAATAACTATATGAATCCTGCACCACGCAATGCATATCGAGAAGATGCATGGTCTGTTGCTGATACACCAAATGAAGTCGGTGTTGGTGATTATGGTAAACATAGTTGGGATAATCGTGCAAATGAACGTGATGTTACACAACAGCGCACAAATTATAATAGCATTACCATGGCTGTTAAGAAAATAACAACACCTTTAACCGATTTTTTCCGCCGTACACGTAAGGAAAACTTTATTGGTAATATGCGCCCAGATGGTAATATGACTGCTGCCATGCCATCTAAACTTACAGTATATGATCCTACTGATATAACACGTACTACAATTAAAGAGCAAAACATAGATAATGATTATGTTGGCAATTTAAGTGCTGAGAAAAAAAGTATTGCATATGATCCAAATGATATAGCACGTACCACAATTAAAGAGCAAAATATACACAATGACAATCCCTATATAAATATGAATCCTCAACAACCACGTTCTACTTGCATCTATGATCCTGAAGATATTGCTAAAACTACACTACGCGAAACTACAATTGATCATGACCATATTGGTTTTATGGGTTCACAAGAACGCCTTAAAAATGGAGGTTATACAAGTACAAGTATAGATATGAAAAATACAAATCGCCAATTTACAACAGATTGGTATTATCAAGGTATTGCAAATGGAGAAGTAGGTACAGGTACAGGTCGCGGATACTTAGCGGCACGGTATCAAGCCAAGAATACAAATAGGCAATTCTTAAATGATTGGGAATGGGAGGGACCTGCAAAGTATGGCACTGATCGTCCAATGAGTTACGATAGTGCTTATAATGCACATAGCAATCCAAATCGCGAGGAAATTGCTGTTGGTCGTGCCCCTACTGAACAGGGCACTAAACTTAATGCCGGTATGGATTGGGTTAATCTTGAACATCATAAAATTGAGGCTGATCAGATAAACATACGCGAACCCGCAGAAACTTTTATCTTTTCAGCCCCACCTCAAAAAAATAACTGTGGTCTTACACGTGTTAAAAGCAAATTACCAGAAGACACAATTCGTCATCGTATTGATCCTGATATTCTTGATGCATATCGGGAAAATCCCTACACACAATCACTATCAAGTGCTATATTTGCTTAATATATATATATTTACTTTTTATCTTTACTTTTTATCTTTAGCTTTATATCTATATTTATCTTAGAAGATCAATAGTTAAACTTACTTATAAATGTCCAAGTCTCAAAGTATACTACTGAGATCAAATAGTAGATTACATAAAAAATCAAAAATAAAAATAAGTGCATCTAAAAAGAGTGCATCTAAAAAGAGTGCATCTAAAAAGAGTGCATCTAAAAAGAGTGCATCTAAAAAGAGTGCATCTAAAAAGAGTGCATCTAACTCTATTAAGCAAGATCATTTAATAGATATAATATATAAGCCCTGTATTAAATCAATATTTGGCCATAATCGTCATAGAGATCCAACAATTATATTTATAAAAAAACAAGAATATGATATTTTTTATAGTGGTCGAAATCGCTACCCTATACTTGTAAAAGAAACAATAACTATTAATACTGGACGCACCAATAATACTGAAAATATTATAGATAGACGGCAATTAGTTGATCCTTTTAAAGAAGATCAAGATTTACCTCCTAAAATAAGGCTTACTCTTTTAGACTATGAAAAATATATGCCATATGGTGGCAGTATGGGTCATAATGCACCTGCAGGCCAACATAAATCTAATATGGATATTTATAGTGAAACATTTTTACTTAGCAATATATCACCTCAAGATATAGTACTTAATACTGGTTTATGGGTATTGCTTGAAAATTGGTGTAAAAATCTATCACGTAATAATAAACTTACAAATATAACTATATTTACTGGAAGTATACCTGCACCAAAGGCAACACATTTTGATAATGGTCTAATATTAAATATACCTCTTAAAATGTATAAAATTGTTGTTGCAAATCATATTAATCAACCTGGAAAAATTTATATAGATATATTTATAACTAATAATGCACCTTATTATATTAATCAATCAACAGACAAATGTTCTTTACATAAATATTTGGTACCATTAAAATCCTATAAATGGTTTCAAAACTTTTCCGGTATTGATATTATAAAGTTATTTGAATTTTATGGTTTAATAGGGGAAATGTTACCTTTACAAAATATTGTAAATACTGACTTCATATTGTCAGATAATTTTAAACTTTATATGAAAAAAAGTGAATGGTTTGGAAAAATCGTATATTCTAAATCACTTGAAGAATTAGAGAAAATGTGGACACAATTACAATTACATAAAGAAGAATTTGAAAATTTAGAGTTTCATGAGCAATATTATAATGCAGTTAAAACACGATTTATACAATAATTTAATACTGTGCAAAGCAAAATATGCAGTTGAGTATTATGTTGTAATATGTTGTGATATATTGTGATGTGCTATGTAGTAATAAAATTTTGTGTAAATAACTTAGCAAAATAAAATCTTAGTAATTAAATAATATTGGTCGTAAAATAAATATCATTTAATTATTTAGCTATCTAGCCTACAAAATGTCATTTGTTAATATATGTTTAAGTATTCCAAATTTAGATACTATTATTTTCTATCTAATTTTTGTAATTGCTATACCAGCTACACTATTCTCTAGCTCAGATTTTGAAACTTTAAAGTATTATTTACCTGCATTGGTTATGCTAGCTGTAACCTTAACTGAATCAGGTAAACCAAATTTATTCACAAATCTCTATCCACAACAAATAACCAACTTTAGCAGCTTTTTATCACGTAATATAATTAATGGATTAGCATTAATAGGATTATTAACACAAGCTATACTAATAGCTCTAGCAACTAATAATCTAACTTTAGGTCTAGCAACAGGATTAATTACATTTACTATTACATTTCCACTAGCTCAGCAAATCTTACCATTTTTTATTAATGAATTTGATCTTTGGGCACATACTGTATTTTCAAGATACATAAATTTTCCAGGTAATTGGCATCTTTATTTTATTGGAATATTATTTGGAATGGTGTTATTAGGTATTGAATATATTTTGTTAACAAACTTTACTAAATATATTATTAGTTCAGGTGTAAATATAATATAATACCTATAATGCTCATAATGCCCATAATGCCCATAATGCCCATATCCTTAAGTAAATACCGGATATCAGTGTATCACTAACACTATCTAGCACGTAATTTAATTATATTTTATATCTTTTTTTTGATTAGTTAAATGATTATAAAAATTTTCAAACAATGCCTTTAAATAACCAAATAAATAACCAAATAAATAACCAACTACTTAAACCTGCTTGGTTACATACAAATCCTAAAATTGTTAATGGATGCTCTACACATCGCAAGCCTACTTTACACTATAAGCAAGTAAACTTACACTATGCAGACTTTGTATCACCGTGTTATGATGAAGCTAAAGAATATTGTATATGGAGATGTGGACAAAATAATTATAATGGACATAAACATGATTTTACAACACCATCAAGTAAATTTACTATTAAAAGTTTAAAAAAATATAGTAAATATATTGATACATCATATAGTGCAATGGCAAATGCAGATGCAAATGCAAATGCATATGCAGATACAACAGGTGATATAAATACATTTAATGATATAGGGATGCTAAGTGATCCTATACATTGCATAACACCAGCGCACAACTATATGCATACTGTGCAAACTTATTCTCATAATTCTAGTGATATAGAATCTGAATGCGACTACACAATCTAACTATCTAACTGTCTAGATATCTGCATATCTATCTAATATCTAATATCTTACTAAATACTATATAATTCTACAAGTGCAAATGCTTTCTAGATATCTAGATGTTAAAGTGTTTTTAGTAACACTTATAGTAGCAATGATTGGTGTATATTGGTATCAACCAGATGCACGCATAGTTACACGATTCCCAAACCCAGATAACTCAGGTAAACTAACTTACCAAGATGAAGCTAAAAATTGTTATAAATATGAAGCAAGCCAAGTTAAATGTCCTAGTGATCCTAATCTAATTCTAGAACATCCAGTTATTATTCATTAGTATCTAGTATTTAGCATCTAGAATCTAGCATCTAGAATCTAGTATCAACAGATGTAAATAGTGCTAAATATAAATATAGCCTATTTAGTAGAGAATAGTTGCAAACTACATATAAATATAAATATAAATAATATAAATAATATAGATATGTCCATAATTGATTTTATTAAAACACCTGCAGGTAAAATTTTTGCATCAATTATTCTAGCAATAGGATTAGCATCAATTGTTAGAATGTCTTGCAAAAGTGCAAATATTATAATTGTACAAGGTCCACCTATACAGGAAATACAAGATAAAATATTTAGCTTTGATAGTAAATGTTACTCCTATAAAAAAGTTGTAACAAGCTGTAAAAATTTAGAAGACAATAAAACTAATCTTAATTAAATAGTTATTTAGTTTTAGTTTAGTTTTAGTTTAGTTTTAGTTTAGTTTTAGTTTAGTTTTTTCTACTTATCTAGATACTTGTACATAAAGTTAAGTATCTAATTTATTTGTTTTTATTCGTTTTTATGATAATTTATAAATATGATTTGACTATAAAATGTCAACACCTATCAATATGATAAGACGTGATAATGGTTCATCAAATGATAATTATCCTGATCCTAAGGAACTTATGCGGCAACGACTAGTTGAACCTGATAGTAATCAAATATCACAATCAAATATGATGCAGCAACAAAATCAGTTTCAACAACAACCACCGCAACAATTTATGGGTGATCCAATGATGATGAATGAACAGCAACATCCTGGCATGGATGGTATTATGAGAACAGATAACCAACTTGTTGAGGATATTCTTAAAGAAATGGGTGAAAGCCCGGGTGGTGCATCTCAAGCAAATATTAATTCTCAGGCATTTGGATATGCTATGGACCGTGCTCAAATACCACCACATAAATATGTAGATCCCTCATCTCAATCTGATAATAATGACTCTGACAATAAACTTGGCAATGGAAATGGCAGTATGTCCGCAACTAAAGGATCATCATTATCACCATCTGGCATAATGAATCAAATAAGTTTTTCATTAAATGGGCAAAACTTAAAATCAAAAGTTACACGTAACTATAGGTACCCTGTGCTTGTATTTATAATTTGCCTTTTATTAGGATTACCCGAGTTTAATCGATTTTTATTTTCATTCTTTCCAAAACTCTTATTGGAGTCAGGGCAGGTAAGTCTATCTGGAGTTGCATTAAAAGCATTAGTTGGTATGGTTGTGTTTATAATAATAGGAATATTTATTTAGAATATTTATTTAAATTATATCTAAATATATAATATAATATTAAATAACATTAAATAATTATGAATACAGCAAATATTGTGTTATGTGTGTTTTATTGGATTATATTTGTTATAGCTGTGTTTGTTCATATGAAAAGTAGTTATTCTTTTGGTGGGGGAGCGATTATATGTCTTGTATATGGGCTTACAATGGGTGCATTTATTGCAACAATATATTCATTTGGATCAATGGCGTAGTAAAAGTTTACTAAATTATTTAACTATATTAAATAACATTATATATTATAATTATACTCATAAATTATGCACTACTATTCCACAATATTAATTATATGTATACTTTGCATAATGCTAATTATGTGTTATAATTTAATTACAAAATACAATTACACAACCAATTTAATTAATGAACATTTTACATCTAATAAACTAAATAAATTTAAAAGTAAATTACACATAAATAGCGAAAAATTTGATAATCTAGATGTTAAACTAAAGACACGCAAAACTAATAGCAATACTAACAGCAATACTAATAAGATTAACACCAAACGCAAACATACTGAAAAATTTGATGATGTAACAAATAAAGGATTACTTGATAGTGCATTAAAAATTTTTAAAAGTAAAAATAATAAAAGCAATAAAAGTAATAAAAGCAATAATAATAACAACTATACTATTGATGAAGTTATAGATAGATCAGAAAAACTACATAGTGGTATAGGTATATTAACTATTGATAATCTTAAGGAACAATCAATTAATTACTATAAATCTTTTAAAAAAGAAAAGTTTAAAGCATCTAGTGGTTCTACTGCAGAGGCTCTAGACAAGTTTAAATTATTTAAAGAAAAATTCTTTGATATTTTTAAGTAAACTGTGTAATTGTGTAATTGTGTAATTGTGTAATTGTGTAGTTTTTTCAGTTTTTTCAGTTTTCTAAACACTTTCCAGTGTAATAAATGTTTAATAAATGTCTAATAAATTTCTAATAACATAATAATTATAAAAAGTTATATATAATTTATAACATAAATATACATAAAATGATATTTCATAAATTACAAGGTATTATTACACAACATAAAAATAAATTTTTTAATATAATTATAATATTAATATTTTTATGTATTATTGGTACTATTATATATGTAATATATTGTAAAATTGGAATAGTAGAAAGTTTTCTTGTTTGGACGCAACCTATTTATAAAGGTGAACCATATGCTGTGCCTTCAAGTGATCCACTAATTTTATATGCATCATGGCAAACAGAACCAATTGCAGGAATACTTCAATCATTAGCTAATAATAGTACTGATATTTATATGATTAATAATAATCAAATGCTAACAACATATGGCTCTACTACTAAAGAATTAAAATTAATTTCAAATCCACAATCTATAATAAGCATCCCAACAATACCACCTATAACAACTCAACCAAATATAACAGTTCCATTAATCAATTGTATTGGTGGTAATGGTTCAATAATAGTAGCAAATGAAAAAATAATTATATGTTATAATCCAACACTCAATTCAATGAATAATATAGATTGTATATGGTATTTACAAATTGCAAATATTAATGATACAAAAACAAAATGGTCCCCTATACAATTACCATTAATTAATGGATTACCTGAAAAATTACGCTTAATAACAATAAATAATGGATATTTATTTGCAATTGGTTGTAGTGGTACTGGTGTTTTATATTATAGTAGTTTAGATGCAATTACTGGCATCCCAACTGTAGCAACTGCTACACCACCATCATGGAACTCTATGCAAACTTCACATATCACAAATAATATAAGATTATTAATTGCAAATGATACCTGTTTATTTTATGTAGTAAAACAATCTAATACATCACCTAGTGTAAATAAAATAACTTATACATTATTAAATAGTACAAATACAAATGGTACTATAAACACAAATTGGATACCTTGGGAAATACCAGATTTAACTAATAAAGTATTAATTTCAAATATGGTTATAAATAATGACATTGTATGGTGTTTAGATACAGGTGGTGTTTATGGAGGTGGATCTATCAAGTTATGGTGGTATCCATTGGTTAATGGTGTCCCTATTCCTAATTCTTCTAGTATAGAATGGCATAATTTAGAATCACCTCAATTAGGAATAACTAATATGAATATTTATAAGAATGTTCTTACATTACAGGGGAGCACAATACAATCAACTAGATTATATGATCCTCTAAATCCAACAAGCACATCAGCAACACCAACAACCACTCGCGCACCCACAACCACTCGTGCACCCACAACCACTCGTGCACCCACAACTACCCATGATGGCTCACCTACAACTACCCATGATGGCTCACCTACAACTACCCATGATGGCTCACCTACAACTACCCCATCTAATGACATTTTTGCTACAACTACTACAAAACATAGTGGTGATAGTGGTGATGATAGTGGTGGTGATAGTGGTGCAGATGCAACAGTAGACTATTCATCTTCATCGGAATTCCCTGATGAACAATCACCTAGTGCACTATTAAAAATGTTAGCACAAAAATTAGCATCACTAAATAATCAAGGCAGTAGTCAAGGAAGTAATCCAGCAGATTCAGATAATTCACTTGCAAATACAACAGTAAATATATCCCCAAGTGATACTTTAAATGATTTTATATCAAATAATATGCTTATTGGTAATAATTTATATATTTCTCCCATGAATGGATTTACTTTACCAGTAGGTGGATCAGGTGGATCAGGTACATCAGTTGGCATTACAAATTCACCATTACAATCACAAACATTAACCCCTGTTGGTAAGACAAAACGTAATGTAAGTAGCTATTTTTTCCCAATGGTTAGGCTTGTTTAGGTGAGAGTATGAAAATAATTATAATGCATATTTACATGCTTACCTTTTTTGTTTTTGAATGCCCATATTTGTATATTTTGCGTGCTTTTTGTGCTAATATAAATGCTTTTTTTTTATGATCACAACCCTGTTCAATTATATCATAATCAACAGCTGCTGCTTTTCCAGAAGTTAATGAACTTGCTAACCTTGCTAAACCCCATGATTGCGCTGTTTGGTTTGGCCTTGAACCTGATGAATAATATGCTCCTTCACCTTTTTTAACAATTTCCTTTAATGCTGATAATTTACATCCTGTTTTTAATGCCAATTCTTTATTAGGTGTTATATTTTGTATATTGTATATTTTACAGGCATTTAATATATAATTTGATTTGCGACTTTTAAAAGATGACAGATGTTTACGTGTATAATATTGATTTTTTTTATATAAACTTTTTGATTTTATTAGCATATTAAGTTGTTTTTGTTTATCATTTTTTGTTAATGCTTTTGGTAAATATCTTACAGGATACTTTATGGGTTTTATGGGTTTCATGGGTTTCATGGGTTTCATTTATTTTATATATATATATATAAATTAAAACTATAAAATGGTAAAAAAATGATAAACAGGTTAACTATGTTAAACAGGTTAATAACTAAATAATTACTAAATAATTACTAAATAATTACTAAAAGTTGTCATGCCTAGCGAACTTGTGTGTCTGAGCTAACAATATAGATAGTATTTTCAGTTACAATAATATAGCAGTTTTCTGATTTATATGTATTTAGTATTGGAGATGTATGCTCATCTTCATTTTTAAAAATGATGCGATCCTCTCCATCTGAAACAATTGTAATATGACCCTTTAAAGAATCAATATAAAAGTAAAAGCATATAGGTTTTTTAGTCTTAAGAGCAAGCTTGGTAGCTTGCATAAGAGTTTTCTCTGTAGGGAGAACAATTTGTTTACCGTGAGCTGCACCTTGCTGTACAGGTACTATAGATTGACTTGGTTGTGACATTGAAGTTAAAGTTGAATTAAAGTTAAATTAAAGTTAAATTAAAGTTAAACTTTAGCTTAGTTTATTATTTAATTATTTAATTATTTAATTATTTAATTATTTATTTATTATTGAAATTATACGAGTTTAAGTTTAATAGCATTACTAGATTACTAGATTACTAGATTACTGCATTAAATCTTTACTATCTAAACTATACATATCTTTATCATATCCAGAAGGTATTATGGTATTCATTCCCTGTGCATTAAGTGAACCATTTAATGCAGTGATTGCTCCAGTATTAGAACCAGGACCACTATTAGACTGTGCTGCTTTTAGCTCATTACTAGTAACATAAAATGATCCATTGCGCAAAGTATTCTGTTCACGTAAATTCTCTGTTAAATTTGTGTAAGCAGGGTCATAGTAATAATCATACTCTGCTAGAATACCATCATCACTTGCTGGTGTCTTCTGTAGAGAATGTTTATTTATTTCATCATAAATAATTTTATCTGTCATTGCAATATCTTTAGGTATGCGTGGCATAGTCTTACTCCCTACAACATTTGGTGGAATAACTATTGATCTTTGAGAGCGATTAGACTGTTTCTGATGCATTGCTGAAGTATTATAACGTCTATGCAACTCCATAATTGATAGAATCATAATGCCGGCTATTACAATTGAGTATACTGGATCAAAACATGCTGTCCATGCAATAATTAAAGCTAGTATAACACGTGTCCATAAAGAATTATATATTGCAAGTATGCTTGTATCTATTTTACTTATAAATATGATATGTATTGCAGCTAATATAGTAAAGGAATATTTAACTGGAAGTTTTTCAAAAAAACTTATAGTCTTGTTATTAATTGCTGTAAGTTGTGTAAGCATTTTTATGTTTTTTTATGTTTGATAGTGTTTTTTACTTTATATTTACTATAGAAAATAAATACTTGGAATACTTGGAATACTTGGAATACTAATTTAAAAATTGATTTATAATTTGTAAGTATATGGATATCATATTAAAGCATACTAAAGCATATTAAAGCATACTAAAGCATACTAAAGCATAATAAAGCATAGTTGCATATTACACAATGAATACTCTGCTAGAACATACAACTATATCTAGCAAAGGTGTTGCCCTCTATAAATCTATAACAACATCAATTAATATTGAACAGATTAAAACTGACTTGACAATTTCCCCATTTGTCTGCCCAGGATATGGAAGTGAAGAAAGCATTACACCATATAAAATTTACCTTGAAAATAGTGAAAAAGTGTACATGCCATATTACTATGTTATTGAAAAGTTTGGCGGTAAACCACCTAAAAATAAATTACCAGCTCCAGATACTATTGACATTACATTTTCATCAGAACGGCAAATGCGTCCATATCAAATAGATATTATTGCAACATATATGACAAGTGCTGCTAAAGTAGGAGGTGGTATTATTAGTGTAGGTTGTGGACGTGGTAAAACAGTTATGGCTCTTAAGATTCTTGAAGAACTCAAAGTAAAAACACTTATCTTAGTCCATAAAGAATTTTTAATGAATCAATGGGTTGACCGTATTAAAGAATATTTACCCACCGCGAAAGTAGGATATATACAAGGCAAAACACTTGATATTCGTGATAAAGACATAGTTTTAGCTATGGTGCAAAGTTTAAGTGACCCGCGAAAAGATAATGATTACCCGGTTGAAATTTTCAATGGATTTGGTTTAATCATTGCAGATGAATGCCATCATATGGCTGCGCGGCAATTTTGTCGTGCATTAGGAAAATATACATTTAAGTATACATTAGGTCTTAGTGCAACACCCAATCGCGCTGATGGTTTAGCAAAGGTATTTAAATGGTATCTAGGTGATATTGTTTATAAAGATGCTGAAATCAAAAAAAATGCAGATGACTTGGCATTGGAACACATACCAAATTCAACAGTAAAGATTTATCAATATGTAAATACAGATACTAACTATTGTAAAGAACAATTAAACTATAAGCGCAAAGCCGATATTGTTAAAATGAAAGGCAACATTGCAAAATGCTCGCGACGTACGCGTTTTATTCTATCATTTATTCCAGAGCTAATTGCAGAGGGTCGCACTATACTTATTCTTTCATCATTAAGAAATCATATTTCTCAAATGTTACAATTGCTTACTGAAATGGCGATTCCTAATTGTACAATTGGACTTTACATTGGAGGAATGAAGCAGGCTAATTTAGATGCATCTGCAATGTGTCGTGTAATAATTGCTACATTTAATATGGCAGAAGAAGCATTTGACTGTAAAACGTTAAATACACTTATATATGCAACACCACATAAAAATGTTGAGCAGGCTGTAGGTCGTATATTAAGAGAGGAAAAACAGAGGCGTGCATTTATACCACTTATTATAGATGTGCAGGATATGTTTAGCAGTTTTAAAAATTGGAATCGTATTAGAGAAAAATATTATAAAAGCAGTGGCAAAGACTATCCAATTGAATATTTTGATGTTGATGATACTAAAGGGGTAACACAGGTATCTAGCAATGATAAAAAAAATAAAAGTAAAGTTAATGCTAAAAAAAGTAATAGTGATGATAACGGTGATGATAACGGTGATGATAACGGTGATGATAACGGTGATGATAGTGTTACTGTTAATATGTGCAGTAAAAATAGTAAAATTATTTATAATTTAGTGTAGTGGGTTACTATCCTTTAAATGACGGGATGATTATAAATCATTCCTCATTTAAAGGATATATGATATCGACAATTTCAAAATACCTATGTCTTAAAGTTTTATTTTTCATATACAATAATGCTTTATTATCATCTTTAATAAAATACTTTTTATTATGCGGATTAATTGATTGCCCTTCTAGATAAATGAATTTTAAATGGGGAAATATATAATATTTCCAAAAAACCATATCTAGATTCCTTATAGTATCTGTCTGTAAATTTTGTTTTGCGCTTAGGTACATTGTTATGTTGGGATTGACTGTTTTCAGCAATTTGTCTTGAGCAACTAAATATTTGTTAACAAACGTTTGCTCATCTTCAAATGGTTAATTTGCATGTGGCAGTGGCGGTAGTGATGATGTGTAATGAAAGACATCTATAGGAACATTATCAGTTAATAATGGTGAGTTTGGTGAGTTTGGTGTTTATATTGTTGTGTTTTTTATCTTCTTTATTTTCTTTATTTTCGTATTGGCTTCAGTCGTAGATGTGATAGTTTCTGTGTTTTTGGTCGTGGTATTCTATTATGTATATATGTTACGCTCTCATTTTCATATTTTAAAAAAGGTTTTCTTACAGTTACATAAATTGCTGGAAGATCTGCATCTTTGTAAGCAGCGCTGTTTGGTACTATTTCATGTTTATTAATAATAGTTAATCTTTTTGTTGAATTTTTTGATGTATTATCCTTATGTTTAAATAGTTTAACTTGCTCTTCTATACTAAGATTTAAAATATTTTTTTTATCTTTATTTATTAAAGTTAATAAGCCACAAAGTGCGCAATAATATGTAAACATTGGTGCATAACTGTGATATACTAAAGCTGGATCAATATAATAATTTGATAAAACTGATGCACAAAGTATTGTAAGATATATAGCTATATTAAGATAACTGTTTTGGCATACTAAAATATATTGATTTTCAACACGGAACATATTTAGACCGGGATTAATTTGTAATTTATTTCCTAGAATTGGAAATTTAATACTATTAATTTGTGGTGATAATTCTTCTGGAATAACAGATATATCAACTATTAAATGTTGTTTCATTTGTTCTGGATTTATAGTTGTGTAAACATATGTAATAAATGCTTTCATAAAATCTACACGATAATAAACAGGTGAATTATTATAATAATTATTAATAAACTCATTATTAAAAAAAGCTTTCCATTCAGCTAATTCACGTATATCAAATGCATAATCTGGCTTATTTTTAATTTGGTTTTGTGTGCAAAAAAAACCATCAAACCATACTTTTACATTGTTAATATATCTTATTGCTCGCCATGCGGCAACACGTTGTGCTATCGATTCCCCTAATCTATATTCATTAGGAAATACAGTAAAATGTTGTGTTTCCTCTTCAACAGCTTTTTCTTTATAAACAAATACAAGATGAACATCTGTAGGTTCAATTGATGATAACCATCTCATTCTATCTGGTATAGGACAATTTTGTGCATTTTCCTTTGTAAACTTATTTTTTTTTTGTGCTTTTTCTAATACATTTCTAGATATTTGAAAATTTTGAATAGATAGTGCTTCTAATGCTTTATTTTGTAGAGGGATCAGTTCATCTATGAAGGTTGTCTCTTTACTTATTTGTTGATAAAATGTGTCAAAGTTAGAGTTAAAGTAAGAGCCTTGAATTTTACCTATTTTTTGTACTATAAACTTTGTAAGCTGATTAATATAATTGAATTGTTCCTGTCCATGCACAATATCTGCAAGACATGCATTGAATTTATTTAATTCAGATAATAACCATGATGTTTTATCTTTAGAAAATGCATTAAATTTATTCTTTAATTTTCTATGTATTATATCTAAATTATCTTGTCTTGTTGTATTGTCTTCTGTTAGTGCAATAATAGCATAAGATTCTCTTAGTATTGAATTAAATGTTTGTGCTGTTGCTGCTAAGTTTGATGCTGTTGGGTTTGCTAAGTTTGATGTTGCTAAGTTTGGTGTTGCTAAGTTTGATGCTGCTGATGCTGATGCTGCTGGTTGTGCATTAAAAACCTCATCTAATGAGCTTGCGCTTGTGTCTACATGTACTGCTGGTGCTGGTGCTGGTGCTGGTGTTGGTGCTGGTGCTTCTGGTACTGCTGCTTTTCGTAAAGTATAAGTTGCTAAGATTGACGATAACTTTATTTTATTACAAAAATCATCAATATTAGGGGTAGAATTAGAATTTTCGCGATGTATATATGGTTTTGAACATAGTATCTTTAAATGCTCAAAAGTGTCAGCAATGTGCACAAATTTTGGTTTTTTTAATGCATCAGTGCTGTATGGTAAACCATCATAATAATACCATGCTTTATTATATAATATAGCTGCAGTAAAGTGTCCACTAGTACCAGATCCATGATGAACTACTATTGATATAATATCATAAACATATTCTTCATTACTTATATTTGATTTAAGAGTATTAAAAAAATTGTATTGTGTATCTTTATTGGTATTATTATTAGTATTGTCACCAATGTTACCAATTATAAATTTATAATCTAATGGTTCTGGTCTTGTAATTTTATAATGAAATGAATTTGCAGTCATTCCATTTGTAAATGGTAATTTAAATAATGTAAATGTATGCTCAAGTAACTCATAATAGTCAATTGTTGTATTATTAGTAAACATATTAAATGTTTTACATAATGCATTAAATTCATAGTTATAGTCCCTAAATTCAGCATTTTCATTTATATAATTCTGTTTTAAACTACTCAAATCTTCAGGGGTTATGGCTAATAATTGTTCTTGAAATATTGTCCGCATTGATTGACATGTATGCGGTTTACACTCTTCATTATTTTTGTTTAATATTGTGTTTACAATTGTTTGCATTGTAGTGTTAATTTTTTTAATGTTTTTATGTAATTTTTCAGTGGTACTGTTATTAAAAAATATATTGTACATGATATCTGAATTTACAAATAAAGATATAATCATTGTGTCAAAAGCACATGAATTATTGTCATAGTTTAATAAACATAATTTATTCTGTGGGTCTTTTTTTGAATAGACAGCTGGTGGTGGTTTAAATAGATCAATTGAATGATTTGGATGTTGTGGTTGTTGTGGTTGTTGTGGTTGATGTGATTGATGTGGTTGATGTGGTTGTTGTGGTTGTTGTGGTTGATGTGGATGTTGTGGTTGATGTGGTTGATGTGGATGTGGTTGATGTGGATGTTGTGGTTGATGTGGTTGTTGTGATATATTATTAATCTGGTCTAAAGCGTAATTTATTTTTTGTATATACTCTTTATATTGTTCATCTTTACATGTATTTGTATTTATACACTTGTATATAACTTTTGTGGCGCTATTTATACTTGTAAATATATTTTTATATTCTATACTATTTTGTGCTTCATTCCTATATATTTTTATTTCACCATTTAACTCGTTAGAGATATTTATTCTTTTTTGTACATTATGCCCTTGTACATCCTCTATAAAATCTAATATAACCCAATGATAATTATATATTTCAATTAAATAGTTTAATATATTTATAGTAAAGATTAATAATACAAAGCGTATTGCATCAATAGTTTGTTTATTTTTATAAAATTGTAATATGCTTTTCATATATTCTAAATATTTTACTCCATATATATATAATTTATTATAGTCATAATAATTATTTCGCATGCGCTTATATTGTTTGAGTATATCTGTAAGTCTATCTGGAGGAGTCCTGTTAACTTGGGTTTTGTGGTCTATTTTAGCTATAATTTTGTCAAACATCGCATATTGCGTATTTATAAATACTTCAAATGTTTTATATATTTTTTGTGCAGTATTACAGTCTTCTCGTATTAACTCGCGTTTTATATCAACATGATGAATGATGTTTCTAAAATAATTATATACAAATTTGTATATTTTTATAGTATCAGTTGATTGTTTCCAGTCAATATCAGGTAGAACTCTCAAATTTGCCTCTTGATGTTCTCTTGGATTTGCCTCTTGATGTTCTCTTGGATTTGCCTCTTGATGTGCAAGTTGTCCCATTGAATTTCTCTGTTGATGCCCCCTTTCTTGAGATATACTACTTATAGCCATAGCCCCCCTTGGATTTTCCCCTGGATGTGCAAGTTGTCCCATTGAATTTCTCTGTTGATGCCCCCTTTCTTGAGATATACTACTTATAGCCATAGCCCCCCTTGGATTTTCCCCTGGATGTCCCTCTGGATGTCCCACTGAAAATCTAGGTGTTTGTTTTCCCTCTTTCTGTAATTTTTTTAAATTTGTTAAAGCAGTTTGTATATTACTTTGTATTATGTGTATATTTTGTATATCTTCCATATTAACTTGGCTTGGAGTTTTCCCAATTTCTTCTATTTTTTTTATAAATGGTAAAACTATTTTATATATATCAGTTTTAGCTTCATAATCAAAACGTAGTAGTGTAACTGTTTCTATTTTATCTATTATTATGTTCTCAAGATTATATATAGCTGTAATAAATAATAGAGAAGTTCCTGTTATTATTGAATTTTTTTTTACAAAAGCAAACTTATCATATGTTAAACTATCATTATCCAGTATCTTATTAAGTAATAAATTAATATTAGTTAACAATTCAATTATAGTGTTAGTTTGTTCACTGTGTTTTTCAAATGTAGATAAAATTTGATGAAAACTAGCATTTATTTCTGGATTATGATTTTTAGTTGCAGTCCATTTCTGTGTACGTCGTGTATTTTTTTTAACATCTAGTTGTCTTATTTTATCTAATAATATACCAATATAGGTTTTACATTTTTTTTTAAAGTCTAAAAGTAATTTTTCATAGATTAAACTTGAATGCTCATTAGTTTTTGGTAAATGTGAATGTGGAATAAATGTGTTTAATAATTTATTTAATATGTGTAGTGCTTGATTATGTAGTTTTTTTTGTGTAATATTTGATAAATCTACTGTTGTAGATAAATCTACTGTTGTAGATAAATCTACTGTTGTAGATAAATCTACTTTTGTATTTATTTCATTAATAAATTTTTTATAATTATTATTAAAAAATTTTAATAAAGTTTTTTGTTGTTTTATATCTTTAAGATTATTTATTAAATAGTTTGTATATAAATCAAGTTTAATTTGATTTTTTATAAGTGCTTCATCTTCATAGTCATTACCATTTTTAATTTTATCAAAATAAATTTTAAAATCATATATAATTTTTATAATATTATCTAATTTAAATTTATTTGTTACATTAGTTAATAACCTTTGATTATGCATATTTTCTATATATTGTTCAATCTCATTTAAATATAGTTTAAGTTCTAACTGCAATAATAATGTATGTGTAGACATGGATAAATTATTATATTATTCTCTATTATTCTTTATTAATTTAATTAGATTTATTTTTATAAATTTATAAATTTATAAATTTATAATCTATTCTTCAAATAACAAAACTGTGCAAACTATTTTAACTTAAAAATGTCTTATTTTAAATATTTAATGTATAAAAGCTAAAGATTGTAAAGATTATTGCTTTGTTATAAATATAAATACAATAATGTCAGATGATTTTTTAGCATTATTTGATGGATGCAATAATATTTCTGCTCCTGCATCAACATTTGATATTACACCTAATATTGATTTCCAATTGATAAATCAGCAATTACTCTTAGATACACATATTCTTAAAGACTCATATCTTTTTGCAACTGTTGACTATCTAGCACAGTTAAAATTGTTAGCATATGCAAATTTTGATATGCCTTTAATTATTTACGGGCAACCTGGAACTGGTAAGTTAACATCCCTTTTAACAATGATAAAGTATGTGCCTGAATATTTACAAGATTACAAACAAGATGCTAAACTTAATACTATTTATCACTTTAAAATATATAATAATGATTGGTATAAGTTATTATATTTAGATAATGTGTATTATTTAAATTTAAACCTTTTTTTAAATAATACTGAAAAACTGGAATATCTTAAATATATATATAAAATATCCAAAACACAAAGTTTTGATGCTAAACGCAAAATATTTATTGTCAAACATTTAGATGATTGTACGCAAAATATTCAAAAATATATGGCATTTATTTTAGATCATATAGGGGCTTTTTCCAGCTTTATATTAATTGTTAAATCCCCTTTTAATTTACCACATAAAGTGAAATCTACATGCTTAAAATTGCACTATCCTCATTTAAATAATGAAGAATTTACCAGCAAATATGTATATTATATGCAACACATGCACTCAACACATACTGCATCACACCCTGTAACACACACTCCTGCACAATTAAAATTATTAAAAGGCAATGCAATATATAATATTTACAAAAATAATAATTACAAAATTGGCAATACACTTGCGCAAATACAATATATTAATGCATCTGGGCGTTTAACTGCAGAATATTTAAAAGTTAAAGAAAATACAGAGTCATTAATGCAAACTATAGTGAATACATTTTTTAAAAAATACATTGTTTTATCTACATTAGAAAGATTACTTGAGCTGCGTAAATTTATTTATACATTATTATCTATTAACTTATCAACAATTGATTTTGTTACATTAATATGTGTAAAACTTATAAATAGCAAGATATCACTATCTAGCAAATTAAAAATATTAGAACGTGGTTGTTATTATACATGTATTTACAAAAATGCCAACAAACTTGTAATTCCATTTGAAGCTCTTTTATTTGATATTATTAAAATAGTTTATTGTTGATTAAAATCTGTTGATTAAAATCTGTTTATTAAAATCTGTTGATTAAAATCTGTTGATTAAAATCTATTATTATATTAAAGGGAAAGCTAATTGAAAGTAATTTAAATGTTTAAAATACTCAAATTATTTGGTAGATCAAATAGGAAAACTAAAAAAACTAAAAAAGCTAGATTAATTAAAAAAGCTAAAGGTAAAGCTAGTGTAAATCACAAATCATATCATAAGGCAGCCCATTCACAGCGTAGCAAACGTGCTAAGCGTGTTAAAATTTCTGCTAATTATATACTTAATAGTAATCATGCACGCAGTAATCAATCACGAGGGAATCATAGTATTTCATTAAATACTAAAGGTACACGAGCACGACTTACACAGCTTTCACAGCTTAATCGTCGTACTCAATATGGCGGAACAAATTGTTTAATAGCAACAGTTAATGAGCCCGCATTTAATTTGCCAGATTCAGGAGGTGTTACTGGATTAAATATAAGTGAGGCGCGCGGTATCTTATATCGCCCTAATTGTAAAGCTGATACATATCAAGCAATGGTACCACCATAAATGATAATTTAGATAATTTAGATAATCTAGATTATCTAGATTATACATATCTAGCTTAACAAGTATCTAGCTTAACAAGTATCTAGCTTAACAAGTATCTAGCTTAATCAAAATTTAAAGTTGTAGGATAATTATAAATAGATATAGATTTTGACGCAGATGATGAAATTTCAGTACGTTTTTTACGTGTTCCACCATTTTTCTTTGTTTTAATTGCAGTTTCAATTGGTATTGATCCATCAGTGTGTTTTTTCTTTTTAGTAGTATCTCCAGTTTGCTGCGTAATGTTCGCAGATTTGCGTATAGCAATTTCACCTCGGTTATTCATGTCATCATCAATAACACGAAAATGCTTGGCTGTATAGTTAATAAGATTGCTTTCTAGTGCCCATTTAAAAAAATTTAGTTGACCAACTGTTGTAATAAAATATTTATTATCATCATAGTAAAAACGGATACGATTACGTCGGCAAAATGGATCAAAGTTGCGTTTACTATAAGCTTTTAATTGGCCTTTATAGTTGTTATGTACAATAATAAAATTATCAAATGATGGTTTATCAAGTGATGCTTTTGCAGGGTGATTTTGTATACATTGGTTTGTGTTTGTGTTTGTGTTTGTGTTTTCATTCATAATTAATAAATTATTTAATGGTGATGATGATGATGTATTTGATTGATCTGGGTGATCATGTTGAATATGTTGAATATGTTGATCTGCATATTCACCCATATTGTATATAATATTATACTTTTTGCAGTAATTAGTAACAAACCAATCTATAAGCCGTAGGGATATTGACTCACCTTTTAGTATTTCAATTAATTTATTAAGATTATATTGAGTACTAAAAAATTTAGTAATTGGTATCATAAGAAGTGCCTGTCTAGAAGTAATATTTTTACATGTTTTAATAACAATATTTACAGGTTGTGAAGCTGTTTTTCCCTGTATACAACTAGGTATAGTTGCATTGATTGGATCATATTGTGGGATATTTGCCTGTGTTAGGGTATTTACATTGCCTTGTAAAGGTTGAATTGATGGTAATATAGGTAATGCTGCCTGTATAAATTTATTAATTGACAGTGTAGGTTTAATAAAACCTATAGTTGGTACTGATGTAGAAAGTAATGGTGTAGCTAGATCTATATTAGATAATTGAACATTTGGTAATTGAAGATTTGATAGTGTTTTACTTTTTCGTGATGATGACATTATCTTTACAGGCAATTTATGCCTTTAAATAGATATAATAGGTATAGTATGATCTAGTATAATCTAGTATGATGATATAGTTGGTCATTGTCTATATTGATAATTAATGCTTTAAGTGTTATAAAAATGTTATGCTATCTTAATATTTTTCTAGTTATGCTTATGCTTTATACAAAATTTTATAATGAGTATATCCTTATCCCCAGTAATTTTATTTTATTAGATAAGTCTAAAAAAATAATTATTGGGATAATGCTAAATACACTTGCAAAAAAATTAACATAGTAAATGTTTAGGTAAAAGTGCTATTATTAATACTACTTGATGATGCTGCTGCCCATTTACTATTATTATTGTTATTTGAAGATGCAGATGCAGATGCATCTGTAGCTTTAGCTTTTATTACTTTTTTTAATACCCCCTCTAAATCTTGAGGTTGGTTGGTTTTAGCATTTAACCTTTTGTTATTTTTACGTAAACTGGGTGGTTTAAGTTGTTTGCGCGCAGCGTTTAAAGCTGCAGGAAGATTTTCCATATTCATTCTGGGTGCAGATTGGTGTGATGGTGATGAGTGTAGTTGTAGTGATGCTGCAGGTGCTGATGTTGCTGATGTTGCTGGTTGATGTGGGGGTGTGGGTGTTTTGCTATTGTTTCTTCTGCTGTTTGTTCCGGTGTGATTGTTTCTTCTGCTGTTAGTGTTGCTTTCGCTGTCTGATATTCCAGGTCTTCTACTTGCACGGCTATGTTTTAAAGCTGTACCTAAGTTAAACGTAGTAGAATTGGGTGTTGGTGGTGATGATGGTGGTGGTAGTGGTGGTGGTGATAGTGATGCTGGTGGTGGTGGTGGTGGTGGTGGTGGTGGTGGTGGTGGTGGTGGTGATGGTGGTGGTGGTGGTGGTGGTGGTGGTGGTGGTGGTGGTGGTGATGGTGGTGGTGGTGATGGTGATGGTGATGGTGA
>Ga0214919_10003455_pt1 | contig 23848 bp, 23 predicted proteins | sample LL1503_MetaG_FD_177994 | JGI IMG/M metagenome (GOLD analysis project Ga0214919, IMG submission 177994) | Freshwater microbial communities from Lake Lanier, Atlanta, Georgia, United States - LL-1503 | ecosystem: Environmental > Aquatic > Freshwater > Lake | place: USA: Georgia | collected... | reverse complement strand
ATGAGAGTAGCGATACCAGGAACTTGTGCAACGTTTGTTCCAGCTAGTTCAGTTATATCATTCCACACCGGGGAAAGCGTTGCTCCATTCTCCAATACTTATGATGGGTATTGCTACAGAGTGGAACACATAATGGCGTCTGATACGTGGACAACTATATTTCATTTCCAAACCTGCACATCTAATAATAAAAAAGTAGCAAGTCATCCATTTTTCCCGTCAGCTACTCAACCAAAATGGGAAGAAATAGCTCCAGATGAAGGTGACTAGAACTTATTTGATAAAATATAAAAAAACTATATAATAAAGTTATATGGACAAGAATTTAGAAAACTGGAGCGCGTGGAGCCAAAAACCAACATCTAATAATTTGATGTCTGTTGTCAATGGCTTTGACGGATTAATGAATACGTCCATAGGCCAGCAAAAAAATGTAAATAGATCCATGCTGAAAAGCAGGGCAAAATTGTTGACGATTGACGCTATCAAAACATTTGATCCATCATCTGGAGCAAACTTAAGCACACATGTATACAATTACCTGAGGCCTATAAATAGAGAGTCAAAAGACATGACTGAAATAGCTCCGATGTCTAGGCACTATAGCGATGAATCAGCAAAAATGATTAATGCCGTCACATCATTTGCGGAGGATAATGGCAGGGAGCCAGACGACAGTGAAATAAGAGACATGCTGGGGATAAGCCAAAAAAGGCTAGAGAAGCTAAACAAAATAGTAAAATACGAAATTCCGGAGAGTCAAATAGTCGGAGGAATGGAAGACGAAGATACAGACGAGCAGTCCAATAAATTAAATTTATGGACTGATTATGTCTATCATGACCTAGGGACTAAAGACAAAAAAATACTGGATTTTAAGCTTGGTAGAAGTGGGCATCCAGAAATGTCCAATGAAGAGATAGCCGTAAAACTGCAAACGTCACCAATGGAAATATCTAGCAGGTCTTCATATATTGCTAGCAAGATATTAGACGGGATGAACACCAAAGAAAAAACAATTATTTAATGAAAGCTCTTTCAACATATCAGTCGGTATTCGTGCCATACGAGGAGGGAAAGAAAAAAGCACTTTTTTCTTTCCCTCCTGAGGATACCATGAAATTTCCATTTTTTTCTAATTATACTAAGGGCATCGAGGAATACCTAAAAAACCTAGACAGAGATGATCTGATAAAAGAGCTGCAAGGCCTTAAAAAAGGAGATAATAACATAAAAGTAAAAGACTGGTGCCCATTAAAATCTGAGGCATTTCATAGTCTCTTTTTAGAGAAACATATTTTATATAGATATGCTGCGTATGACAAACAAGGCTTTTCAAATGTTGCTAAGCTTTACCAAAATGAAAAAACGGCCACTCAAGACAGAATTAAAATGATAAAAGATGTGGCTAAGTTTATCCCATCGTGGTCAACTGACTAAGTAACTATATAAAACTATGTCTTCGACAACTACAAATTATTCAGGCAGGATAGTAGACATCTCTCTTTTTAATCAAGGTGATTCTGATAATTTATCTAATTTGGGAGTAAGGCCACAGTCACTTGTTATAGCGGGTAAACTTAAAGCATCTCAAAATTATTTAAGGATTCTTTTGAGTAATATTGGAGAGAGAAAAGAAGAGCCGCTTTTAGGATCAGATATAGTGTCTATATTTAAGTCGTGTAATTTTTCTTTTATGTCTCAGGTAACTCAAAATTTTTCAATAGCAAACGAAAACACAATAAAATATATTAAAAGCAAATACACCAGCAATACCCCAACTGACGAAAGGATAGATAAAGTTATAATCAACAATCTTGAATTTAATGCTGGAGGAAAAATCTTATTATATTTAACATTATATACTATAGAGGCAGAGGCACACAGCTTTTATCTACCTGTAACCTGGTTCAATAACTACCAATAAATATGTCGGATCCAATAGAAAATTTTAATTTAGTTGAAGGAATTAATTTAGATGACTCCAATTTCTCAAAACAAGAAATACTGGAGTCTCAATTAATAATAAGGCAGTATTTATCGGACAGATATTTAGATTTAGATTTTTCTGAATTATCTAGTTTGAATGATATAGTTATTAGGCCTATGTCTCAAATTTTTTTAGTTCTAAAATCCTTAATACAAAAATTTAGCAAAACAAATACTTTATTGGGCGCACTAGAGCTTAAGTCTAATGCAAGTGATAAAATAGTTGACGCAATTCTGTCTAATTTTTCAACAACAAGAAATCAAGGCAATATTGCAACGGGTAGAGCTAAAGTACTTGTTCCGTCAAATTTGACCAGCATAGTAATAAGCAAGTCAACAATTCTTGAAACCACTAATGGATTGCAATTTTCTGCAGTCGATAATTATGTTGCAACAACAAATCCATCAAAATCAACAGACCTAAAAATATACAAAGATCCAAATTTAAGTTCTTCTAGTTTTGTTTTACTGCCCGTAATAGCTACAGAGCCTGGAACAAAGTACAATATACAGGAGTACACTCCATTCTCTGTAAAAAATTTGAGCTCTTCATACTTTATTTCTGCAAACGCATTTTCTCCATTTTCTGGTGGAAGAGACAAAGAAACAAACGACTCTATTATATCTAGGTTGATCCCTGCGATTTCAGCAAGAAATCTTGCTTCTCCAGCCTCAATTAAACAAACGCTTATTGATAAATTTCCGTCAATTTCTCAGATTAGCGTACACGGCGTAAATAGTGAGTTGATGACCAGGAATTCAAATAATATATTTGGCGTAAAATGCGGATCATATTGTGATGTTTACGTTAAGACAGATGATTTTGTAAAAGAACAAGGGGTCATTAAGACTGCACAAAAAATAACTACGGATGCGTCTGTTTTTCCAAATTATCAATCAGTAGATTTTATAGGAAAGTATTTAGTAAAATTATCGATTGAAGATCTACCTGGATTTTACTCAATAAATAGAGTCACTCCGCTTGAGTCAGACCTAGGTACTTTTAGAATAATAAAGCAAACAAGGGGGTTTGAAAAACAACTCAATAGCGAAATAAACAATAACACTATATTTTCGGTGGATGAATCTTGTTATTCTATGTACTCTAACATTGAAATAGTTTTTGATGGCGGGGTATCAGCTTCTAGCACCATGGATATCGTTGTGTTTGCTGAATTAATCCCATACATAAAAGAGATACAGACTTTTGTAAACACTCCAGGGAATCAATCGGCGCTAATAGATACATTAGTAAAAGCAGCTGTACCGTGTTACATCAGTACATCAGAAATAAAGGTGAGGGTAAAAGCCGATACAGTATCCGCAGAAGACCTTCAATCCAGTGTTATAAATTACATAAATTCAATTGATCCTTCAATTGAGTCAGTAAGGTTGGATGGAATAATTTCAGCTTTAAAGAGTAATGAAAACGTCATATCAGTAGATACGCCTATTTTGATGACAGCAAAGATCATCTCAAATACAGCGGTTCAACAAGATGTGGTAGTTGTCTCAGAGTCAGTATTAAAAATAGATAACAGACTAGACCTTGGTTTTACTAAGAATAATTTAGCCTTCTATTGCCGTGGGTCTGGAGTTCCACTTACAATAATAGAAATATAATTTGAATAAAGATTTTACATACGGAAGAAATTTTTCCACATTTCTTGGGTCATTTTGGTCTTCCTTATTTGATGGGGGAGCTCTTGGGGACTCAATCGGTTACGCTGCGTCCGAGATGCTTTGTGAACTTTATTTAGATGTTATAGATATAATAAATTCATCTTCTATAGATTCGGCACCAGTATTTAATAGAAAAAATATTTATCCTCTTATAATATCAGAATTGCAATTAAATAATTATTCAGAAAACCCAATTTACGGCAACGACGGTAATTACGGTAGGCAACTAGAGTCATCTACGTATGAGTCTGGTTCTTATTTACAGTACGGGCAAATATCAAAGCTTAACGCTAATTATGTGTACCCGATTAGTGAAAAAATATCAAAAATTGGCGGGGTCGCATTGAATAGATTATTTAACCCATCTGTAACTTTTGTAAATGGATCTGACTATTTTCTGAGAGACAATAAAGTTTTTTTCAGGAAGAACCCATTTGACAATGATTTGATTCCGAAGAGAGCTGTACAGGATCAGACAACTGGGGACATAGATAGAGAAATAGTTATATGGTTCTGTGATGTAGATGAAGATGATTTTAAACTATATAATAAATATGGATTTATTTTTACTAATATTAAAAAATCATCAGAACAATACAAAAAAATTATTCAAAAATTGTTTAACATTTTGTCAACTGGATCTAGTTCTGACTCTCTGTGTTCTTATCTGTCTGTTATTGCTGGAAGTCCTGTAATAATAGAAACTACTGAAACAGTAGAAGAAATATCAGATGGGCCAGAGGGAAAATTAGTTGTGACAGACAAGAACATCTATGTAATAGACTCTGACATAGATATATCTAAAAATGTTACAGTCGGAAAAGAACTTAAATCGGGCTCGCCAGTTGCTGACATTATTGAATTATATAACACTAAAAAAACTGGGTGGTGGAATAGCCTTGCTTCAATTCCGATGAAAATAGGCAACACTACAAATACATCTGGATTTATATCATTTCCCAATAAATATGAAAAAGGAGTGTACGGAGATCAGCTAACAACTTCTCAGTTCTCTAGGCCACTATATTTTAAATTAATAGGTCAGCAAAAATACATTGATGAATTCTGGAGCAACTTAAATAAAAAATCTAAAAAGTCTAAAATAAATTGGGGATATAAATTATTTAAAAAATATTCTGCATCGAATGCAGACTCAAATTTTTTAAGCGAAAAAGATATTTTTTTAAATCCCGCAGAAATATTTTGTGAAGATTTATTTAAGGACAATATACTTCCAGTAAAAATAAAATTAAATAAAGTTAAAAATTATGACATATTTTTTAGCACTATAGATCCATTAGAGTTAATTACTCCAGTTAACTGTATATTGATGTTGTTCTTTGAAGTAAGCTTAATAGATAAATGTACCTTTATAAATAATTATTCTCAATCTGTTTCCGTAAATCTAGATACCGCAATAAATTTAAAGTTCGAGGATCTTCCAGTGTCTTCTGTTGAAAAAGCAAATTGGAATAATTACTTAGATAAAAATGAATCACTTGAGATGATATCAATTGACAATACATCAAGTAAAAAGGCTGGGAGATTTTATAAAGACAATTTTAATTCAACTGATTTAGGCAGTAGTGGTTTTTTGATTGAAAAATTCGATCTTTCAATTACTAATAATTTAGTAGAAAATATAGAAATAAAACAAATACCAAAATGCGCAATAATATAAAAGACAATTACGAGTACCCGTTTACTGGGATAGTCACAATAGGGTATAGGAGCAAGACCACGAATAATTTTACTCCAATCATACACAAGAAAAATTTAATCCTATATGGCGCTGCAGATGTTATGGCTAAATTAGTTAGTGGGGACAGCAATTACGCCATTTCTCATATGTATTATAATTATACCAATACTAACTCTGCGCCAGCTATCCCAACAATTAACAGAGAGGATGGATTGCACTATTTCACCGCACTTACCGGAACAAATGATTGGCTCAGGATACCCATTTTGACTTCTGCAAAAATAGACAAATACAATGAATTTACGTCTCCAGCTCCAAATAATGTTTACGCTGGAAATATGGCAACATTTGTTGCTACTAGTGCATCTCACCCATCGCAAACAGGGGAAAGAAATTTATCTTCACCAAACGATAATTATTTTGCGTCATCTGGGGTAAATGGCCCCAGTAAGATAACGGGAGTAGCACTTGCTGTGTCTCCTGACCCGTATAATAAATACAAGGACATAGTTTTTAGTAGATTAGCTTTGTCGTCACCAATAACTATTCAAGCCAATAGTTATGTAGATTGTTTTTGGTCAATAGCCTTTAAATAAAATGTTAACAAACTGGACACCCATAGTTAGGCCCCCTATTGACGGGGAAATAGTAGATCAAAAGACCATAGGAAGGTCTCTTGTTGCATTACAGCAAAGAACAGAATTCCTGTACGAAAGATTAAATGATTTTAGTGCTCAAAACGGAAAATTAGTAATTCAAAACGCTAAACTAGGCCCATCTGTAACTGTAGGAGATTGGGTTTATTACAATACGTCTTCGTCAAAATACGAAAAAGCTATTGCAGAAGGAGAGCTGGACCCCGTGTACAATTCATACAGGGCAACCGCAAAAACATTTGTTGTTGGTATTTGCGTTTCAGTAGAGTTTACCGGAAATCTTGGATCTATATTAATGAGTGGCTGGATAAAAGATATCACATCACTCGGTATCCCAAATGTGTCACAGCTTCTCGAGGATCCATCTGTTGGTTTTTCTACTGGTAGGTATTACTTGTCTAGAAAAAAACCAGGCAAGATGACAAACATAGGTGGAGCTCCATTGGTGCAGCTTGGGTTTTTCTCAGAGAAAGAATGTTTTGTAGCTCCACTGCAGAAAGACATTTTTGAGTCACACACACACTATAAGTTATCGCTAGCCAATAGGCCAGCAGCTAGCCAAAATACTCTAGGTACTGGGTGGTCGTCATACACTGACTCTCTTGCAAAAACATATAAATACGTAGATTATTTCTATTCCAGTTCCTCGGCCCACTCAACTGACGTTGCAATGTGTATAAGAGGTAATGGGACAACAAACATTTATGGGCCAGAATTTAGGATAGATATATACAAAGACTCTAACAATAAAATGGTTAGAAGAATTGTGTATGGCCCGGCACTCGACTTTGATAACCCGGAGTCTACAACCACAACAATGGTGGTTTTACCTGCAATAAATTATCCTGTTTATGGGCAGTGGACAGACATAGACGGCGCGGGTATTTCTGTTTCATTTATTAAAAAAGGGCTAAAGACTTCTGCCTCTTATACGACCACTCTTGCAAATGATTTATTACCTTTACCAGCAAGTGCATTGCATAAATTCTGTGTATACTTTCCGCAAGACACTATAGGATGGACAAATGTAAACGTTTTTGACGGATTATATACTTCTTCTTCAATGTACAGATACATGAGAGAATATGACGTATCTTTAAATGCTGTATGGCCGCCAGTTCCTACTGAGTCAGTCAGCATAACTAACAATGGGATTGGGTTAGTGGCAATACAAGACTTCATTTGTTTTCCGCAGGACTTAATGTGGAATGTAGGGCTATATAACGCAACAAAAACTTATTCGCCATGGGCACATGATTATGCGGCAAGAGGGGTTTATACACCAGATTCGCAATATGAAAAGAACTTAGAATTATTTTTCTCAAAAGCAAATATTAGTACTGCTCGACCAATAGTTCTAACCCTTCAAAGTGCAACTCCAGCAATACAGGTTTTTGACTGCCTTACTGGAGACCCAAGCAATTCAGGAAATTTATCACTAGACCTACGACTTGACCTTAATCTATTAAATGGCCCAAATTCCAAAACATGCATGGCTTCCGTGGATCCAGTTAGCCAAAAATTTGTTTTGTCGGGGTTGGTAAGTAAACTTACCGCTGGTAATGGCATAAAAATAACTGAAACAGGTAGCTCAGGAGCACTTGTGAGTAATTACGGAGAATTAACAATTGAAAAAGATGTTACTGAAAATAGCGGAGAAGTATCAATTGTTTCTCTTAAAAATGCAAAAGAATCATTATTTAATGGAGTGACGCCGTGTGTTATGTTTTTGCCTCCATCTAGTGCTAAATGCGAAATAGTGTCAAAAATAAAAATACCCAAACAAACATTACCATCTGGGTCGTCTCCCAAATTATCAATATCGGGTGTTGTATTTGGGACAGAGAACACATCTTCCACTAAAGTAGCTCTATTCAAATCCACTCATTTTGTTTTAAGAAAGGGTGTAAATATTTCTGATCTTGATGACAAAGATGGAAATACTAATGCTTTTGCGGTTCAATATTGGCGCGTCGAGTTTAATGGCAATGTATCAAATATTATACATTCTGATGAGTACCCAAACCCATCATCACTATTACTGTTTGAAACGTTTAATGGCTCTTCAGTAATATCACAGCCATTAAGCTCTATAGAATTGACCAGTGGAAAAATAAATCAGATAGATAATCAATTTATACAGCCAGAAGATACCATACTAACTATAATAAAACGCGTTCCGTCGTCTTTGTCCACAGTAGATGATTACGATGGAGATGTAGGCTTTTCCGCAATAAATTGGACATTCAACGTATAAAATTAAAAAATGGCACAAAATATTGTATTTCCAGAGTGGCTTAATTCAAACTCAGTTAGAAGTTATCCAATAACTGAAAATTGCAGTAGGACGGATATAAATGGAGTTTTCACTATTCCAAACAGCTTAGTTGTAGCCGCTCAAATAAGTCATTCTAGTTCATATAGGAACGGGATTTTTTATATATCAAAATTATCTATTTCACTTACTAATATAACAATATTTATTTCATTTTCCCCTGAAGACGGGAATCCTGAATATGATATATCTAGTATTAATGTTTCTATATCGGGGTTTAAACAATTTTCTAATTATACATTCTCAGGGGTAGGAGCACATAATTCTATAATTGGTTCATTGACTATTGGTAGTTGCAAGGAGATAATAAATTGTGGGATAGGAGTTTTCCAATTTGATAAAAACTCTACCAATTTTGAGGTGAACACAACATTCATATCTATCCCAGCATTACAATATGTAGAAATTTACGATAGCAGCGGGAACCTTATTTACGTATCTTCTGATATATTAAAATTAAAGGCGGGCGAAAACATAAGACTAACATACGAAAAACTTAATTCAGATGAGTATGGTTCAATAAGAATAGATGCAATAGCAGATGAAAACATAATTAGGGAGCCAGATGCATGTGAAAATGCACAACAATTTTATTTACCATGCATAAAAACAATAAACGGAGTTGGAGCTGATCCATCTGGACGTTTTTGGGTGGATCAATCTGACTGTATCGATATAGAGGAGAATTTTGATGATCATTCAATATCAATAAAAGATACATGCGCAAAATCTTGCTGTGGATGTGCTGATTTAACGGTTCTCACTACGGCACTGGAAGCATTAAAACAACAAGAAGACCAAATTAGACAACTTGTAGTATCCACTCAAACTCAGCAAAGTGAAATGTTAGCAAACATAATTTCTAACCTGTGAAAAACGATCAAGAATGGCAATCTTCAAATTTAGTTAGATTTTTCCCTTTTAGCGAAAAAATAAATCAAGCTAATGCATCTGCTATAATTCCAACTGATTTTTTTTTAGATTTAGTTTTTTTTAGTGATTATTACTTTAATAATGATGTTTATGTAAGCTCGATAAATTATTCTAATAATTCTGACGAGTACACAATAACAATAAATTATATTTCAGATAACTCTGTTGCCATTTCACAATCAATACCAAGAACGATTGCTGGGGCTAGTAGAGTTGGAAAAAAAATATCAATAAAAGCGTCTCATGGCGTAATAGATATAGTTGGGAATAAAAATAATTATTCCGTGTGTTGTTTTACTCCTGGGCCCGGATGGGACAGAATAATAAATGAGCCGTCTACATTGTCTAATATATTGAGCTTAAATAAAACTGAGTCAATTCTAGAAGAATCTATTTGCACGCCTTCAGCAAATACTATTAAAAGAATTTTCATAGAACCTAGTTTATTAAATCTGAAAACCAATACTGTATACGTACAACCACTACCAAATAAAAATTTATGGGGCAGGGAATTCTACCAAAGAATAGTACAGGGAAGTAATCTCTCTATAGTAAAAGACGCAAATGATGAAAACTTGTTAATAATATCTGCAAAGCCAAATAAAAATCCCATAAAAAGCTCACAAGATGGTGGCATTAAATTAATAAATGAGATTGGACCAGTATCCGAAAAGGGAGAATTTTTTATTAATACAAAAGATTGTTTAAAAAAAATAGAAAAGCCATTTGATACAACTAACCTAACTAAAATAGAAAACCATATACAGATATTAAGCGACTGTCTTCCTTGTTGTGGTTGTGAAAAATACAGAGCAGTAAGTTCGGCAATAACAAGAAGGTCAAAAAAATTACAAGAAATATGTGATGTTTTATCAAAAATGGTTATAGCAAATACTCAATTATATAATCAAGCTGTAGCGTCGATAAACTCAAGCAGGACACCAATAACTAGAATAAGGAATTTACGAGTTTACGAAGATAGATTTAAGGTTAGCGTTCAAAATGCATGCGTATTCCCTATTTACGCGCAAGTTGGATTAAGTATTATAGGAGGCAGTGGAATAGAACCAAATAACTTTGGAATTGTTGAGGAAAATATATCTTACTATAGTGGAGTACCCCCATTATTGCCGTCATCGTTCCCTGCATTAACTGGAACAACAAAAGATTACTTTAATGTATTACCGGAAGTTGCCAGTGGAGATTACACGGGTTTTGTGTGTTCATCTAATAGCACGTCATCGAATATTGTTCCTATTTCTCCCGGTTCATACACTGATTTAACATTTTACGTAAAAAATAGTTTGCTACTTGTCCCAGGGTTTGACTTAAGAGACAATGGTTTAAAAATTCTTTGCGAATCAAATGGTATATACGGAGGACAGTATGATAGCTCTGGGGCTTTTTGGACTGGGACATATGGATGCAAAAAAGATAGATGGTGTGCAAAATGCGAAATAGGGGTTCCTATTGTTACTAATTCTTGCGGGGTAACAAGAACAAGAGACACCTGGGATATAATAGAATTTGAATGCTGATGCAAACACCATAAATAATTATGATTGGATCAAAACATGAATGGTTTAATTTAAACTCGTTAAGATGCTATCCATTTTTCGAGAATAATTCATCTACTTTTAATGAGATTACACTACCTAATTATTTAATTGTAGATATAAATATTGCAATAAATGATGAAGATGTAGTACCTGAGCTATCATGTATAAATATATCTCCGTATATCATATCACTATCAATAAGAGATCAAATATCTGGGGATGATATAGCTACATCTACTTGCCTAATATCTGACGAGTACTCTACACAAGACTTAAATGCGTGTTCAAATATAGATATATCAGGAAAAATAGTTTTTGGAGAATTATCTAGAGTTAAGGAACAAAATATTTATGGGTTAATGAAATTTGAGTTAACTCAATATCCTGTTTTAAATTATTGTTATTTTTGCACCGGGAACAAAGTTTTAAGTGGAGCAAAAGTAAATGGCATAGATTGTGGGTCTAATAATATATCAATAGTTACTAATGCATATTTGAAAACATTAGTTTCTAGCTCATTAAACAAAAACAACACAAAAGAAACTGATGTAGTTTTTTATGTAAATAAACCAGAAAGTTTTCGTAAAATTTGTGAAATTCCTACAACACTTTGCTCGTGTCCAGAGATGCCAATACAAAAAATAAATACCGTTTTTCCAGATAGTAATGGCAATATAGAAATTATTATAGGTAGCTATAAATTAGTTAATACAGGCCTAATAAATGAATACCAATTAGAAATAATTTCACCAGTAACTGATTTATCTATTTTTAATCAAGACAATGATATTGTTTTGGATATGAATAAAAATATAGAGGCATGTGAAGACACTGAATTACTTCCATTCCCTGATGGTAGGTTGCCAAGCGAAGCTTCATTAACTAGTTAACTTAAATATATGGAAAATGTTTTTTATAAAGAATGGCAAAATCAAAATGAATTAAGGTCTTTTCCTTTTATTGACCCTAATGCATTAATCCCGCCAGGAATTTTTGTAGATTTATGTATTTCTTGTTTTGGGGTCGTAAGTGTATTTTTGTCTTCAATTTTAATTTCTGAAAAAAATATAAATGGTAAACTTATGGACTCATCTGGAAATGCATACACTTTTGAAAAAGATATTATTAGTTCTGATACTAAAATAAATATATATAATAAATATAAAAGGAACGTTGGTATTGTGGTACTAGGAAAACATTTTTATAAAAATTTATTAAAAATAAAAAACATTAAAATACTTAATCTTGGGGCACGAGAAATACAAGTCTACCCTTCTTGTGTTTTGTGTATTAACGGGAACCAAGCGGAATTTGTATCAATAAATAACCAAGAACAATCAGGGATATTTAACTTTATTGAGTCAAATGAAGTTAAAATAAACGGAAGCGGCTCTGATATAATTTTTGATGTTTCTGGTTCGTCTTTAGATGACGAGTGTTGCACGCTTTTTGATAAAGACACGCACGATCCAATAACAGTTTTAAAAAGATTAAATTTAGTGTCCACCAATAATGGTAAAATTTTAATAAAAACTAAAGACTCTGGTCAGCCGACTAATGTTTTACAAGACAGACAAATAATAAGAATAAATTCCATCCCCAACGGAATACAAATTGGAGTAGCAAATTGATATCATCATATCCATCTTTCTTGCAGGAAAACAAAAATAGATTTTTCCCGTTCTTAGAGCACAATCAAACTAATTTATTGCCTAACTCTTGTTTTATTGATTTTAGGGGGTGGTCAAGGCTAAAATTAGTTGATACCCCTAAGTTGACATTAATATATAATGCGGCCCCTGGAAGTACTCCTCCAGCAGTATACTCAAGTAAAATTACTATAAAGCCCAATCACATACATCTTTTTTTTGAATTACATGACAATATAAGTCCTGACATAGCAGACAGAACTGTTTGTATGTATATACCCTCCAATAATGCCACATGGCCATTTGTGTGCACACAGAATAATTATACTTCAAATAAAATAAAAATATTTGAAATGAGGACGTTAATATCAGAAAATATATTAAATATTTTTACGACCAGTAATATAATATCATTTGCAAATGGAGGAATAGCTATAGAACCATCTCTTTATATATCTTGTGGAGGGGTATCTGTAGACCAACTAAACATAAAAGATATCAATGGGAGTATAAAAAGAATATTAAGGGGTAAATTAAATTTTTTGCCAGGGGTGAATACGGAGACAAAAACAGTTAATTCATTAATATTTATATCTGCTTATCCTGGGTATGGGAACGGAAATGATATCTACAGCGGAACTAGCCTTGGGATTTGCGATGAAATAATATCTTCCATAAATGGTTCTTCTGCAAATGAAAATGGTCAATTTTTTATAAAAGGAGATGACTACATAAAGGTTATTGACGATAAAACGAACCATAAAATAATATTGGCTATTTCACCAATAAGTAAATCTTTCGAGTGCCCGCCTTAATGACTCATTAATTTATTTTTTTTATGTCAACTGATTGCAACTTTATTGTTCCTGTTATCTCAGTGTGTAACATCCCCACGCTGAATTTGGATGTTTTGTGCAAGACGCCGGATAATGAATTAATAAATAATATTGGAAGTATAGATTTTGAAATTGGATGCCCTGGAATTACTGGAGCGCCTGGTATTGCGGTTACTGGCGTACCAGGAATACCTGGAGTGCCAGGAATTCCAGGTATTACTGGAACTCCAGGAACTCCTGGAACACCTGGAACTCCTGGGCCAGTTGGAACTCCTGGAACACCTGGAACTCCTGGAACACCTGGAACTCCTGGAACACCTGGAACTCCTGGGCCAGTTGGAACTCCTGGAACACCTGGAACTCCTGGAACACCTGGAACTCCTGGGCCAGTTGGAACTCCTGGGCCAGTTGGAACTCCTGGGCCAGTTGGAACTCCTGGGCCAGTTGGAACTCCTGGAACACCTGGAATTCCTGGGCCAGTTGGGGCTCCTGGACCAGTTGGAACTCCTGGGAGTACTGGAAGCCCTGGAACTCCTGGAAGCCCTGGAACTCCTGGAAGCCCTGGAACTCCTGGAAGTCCTGGAGTAGCGTTATCTCCCCCTGGGCAGCCAGGTACCCCAGGAACTCCAGGAACTCCAGGAGGTTCTCCTTCCCCTGGCCCTGCTTGTCCAAACACCTCAAGCTGCGAGAAGTGTTTATGGTTACTAAATAGATAAATTAAAGTAAATTATTATGTCAAATGATTGTAATTTTATTCTTCCGATTATAACATCGTGCAATATAAGTATAGGGACTATAAATAATATTTGTCCATATTTACATGAAATTCAATTATCTGTGTCAACTGTAATTGAGGAGCCTCAACAGGGGTGTGTAGGAGTAACGGGCAGCCCAGGTGTAGTAGTTACAGGCATTCCTGGAACACCTGGAGCTCCTGGGTCAGTTGGAACTCCTGGAACACCTGGAACTCCTGGGCCAGTTGGAACTCCTGGGCCAGTTGGAACTCCTGGGCCAGTTGGGGCTCCTGGGCCAGTTGGGGCTCCTGGACCAGTTGGAACTCCTGGGCCAGTTGGGGCTCCTGGACCAGTTGGAACTCCTGGAACACCTGGAACTCCTGGGCCAGTTGGAGCTCCTGGGCCAGTTGGAACTCCTGGAACAGCTGGAACTCCTGGGCCAGTTGGAACTCCTGGGCCAGTTGGGGCTCCTGGGCCAGTTGGAACTCCTGGAACACCTGGAACTCCTGGGCCAGTTGGAACTCCTGGGCCAGTTGGAACTCCTGGAACACCTGGAACTCCTGGGAGTGCTGGAAGTCCTGGAACTCCTGGAAACCCTGGAACTCCTGGAAGCCCTGGAGCCCCTGGGACGAACACAAGTACTCCGGGCCCGCCTGGACAGCCAGGAACTCCAGGAACTCCAGGAGGAGGAGGAGGAGTTCCGGGGGGTACTATCTGCTCTACCTGTGTAAATTGTAAATGGGCGTAAAAATAATTATGCAAACTTTATATGAAACCTGACTGCGATTTTATAGTTCCAATAATAAAAAATTGTTCGATATCGTCATCAAGCGTGTCTTTGCTGTGCCCCAAGGTAAAAATAAATTTTTCTACTCAAGTTAATTCAGTATTTGATATTGTTGAGGGGTGCGAAGGGGTATCTGGTGACACAGGTATATCAATTCCTGGTGTGCCAGGAACTCCTGGGCCAGTTGGAACTCCTGGAACACCTGGAACTCCTGGAACACCTGGAACTCCTGGTCCAGTTGGAACTCCTGGGCCAGTTGGAACTCCTGGGCCAGTTGGAACTCCTGGAACACCTGGAACTCCTGGGCCAGTTGGAACTCCTGGGCCAGTTGGAACTCCTGGAACTCCTGGAAGCCCTGGAACTCCTGGAAGCCCTGGAACTCCTGGAAGCCCTGGAACTCCTGGAAACCCTGGAACCCCTGCTAATAATGTGACTGGACCACCTGGTCCTGCTGGAGCTCCTGGTACACCTGGTGGTGGTGGTAGTAGTGGTGGTGGTTCTTCTGCAGGTGGGTGCGCAAGTAATTCATCATCGGAATGCAAGCAAGCATGGTATCAATAAATAAAAAACTTTAATTGTTTTATGTAATTAAATAAAATAAGATATAAGCACGAATAAATGAACACGGTAATAATACTAAAAAGAGAGACAAGCAAAAGTTATCAAAATGCACTAACTAGACAAGCTGGGATATACAAATCTGTATCAGCCATGACTGGATTTTTGCTAAAAATAAGTGTAAATATTAATCACAACATAGATAAAAATATTTTTGTGATGCAAAGAGACGTAGATAGTCAGTACTCTGTTGACCCAATCGATACATTTTATTCGGTTGCTTCAGTTGGTGAATTAGAGCATATTCCTATTGGGGCACCAGACCCTAATTCTACTAATTTTTTTAGAACAGATAATATTGAATTAATGTTTGAGTCTCCTAAAGAACTAGAAAATGCTTGGACAAAAATAAGCTCTGAGGTTTTTTCTCTGGCTGAAGATAATGATTCATCAATAAATACTTCTATGGACGTTTTTGCATCGTACCCAGTTGATGCAATTAACTTACTGTTTGGAATAACAAAAATTGCAAATCCTAATGAGTCAGATATTTTATTACTTACTCCAGAAAAATCAGATTTTTTTAAACAATATAAAATACATAATACAGCACTCGACAATTATTATGTTTTTTGTTACCCGTCTTTTCTTCCAGAAGCGGAGGTCTATGTAAACGGTAATTTGACTGCATGCAATTACTCGTTAATAGATATTACATCAAAATATGGTTTACAAATAGAGTGCAGGCTCTATACTACGTCATCTGTTTTAACAAATGGGCTACTTAACATAGAATTAAGAAAAATATGATAATAACAAAAAAGAAAGCTTTATCAATTGTCTCTTCAATACAGGCAGTAAAAAATGTTCCAGAACTAATTAATTTATACGAGCAATATAAATTAATGGAATCTAAAACGCCAAATAAGCCAGGATGCTCTGCTTGCCAAAGAAACAGAGTGTTTTCTGAGCTAGAAGACATGGCACTCTCTGGAATACTCAGTTTATCTTCTGATTCAGTAGAGGCTCTTAAAAAATTTTTAGGAATAGATGAACCAATTTATATTTATGTTTCTAGCCCAGATGGGGTGACCATGAAAAAACTAGGAGAATAAAGTGAAAAAATACTATATTTTGTTTTTTGTTTTTGCTAGTACACTGGCAAATGTTTACACACAATCAAAACCGCTAGATATTTCAAACGTTTTATTGAATTTTAGTAACTATCAACCTAAGTCAGAGAAAAACGCAATCAATGGGTACGCTGGACTAGATTCAAATGCTTTAATATTGGGAGATAATCTATTCCCGTTGTTCTCTACTCAACCAAATGGTACTATATGGGTTAAAAGCGGATCAACATTTGCCCCACTTTCTGGAGTATTAAACATATCTTCATCTGGAATTTCATCAAAAGGGGTAATCCTGGGGAACCTGACGCCATCAGTAATTGGCGTTGGTCTTAGTTCATCATCTACATCAGATATGGTAATTAGGGGGGGGCTTTCAAATAAAATTTATCTTGCCCCATCTAGTATTATTGGTTCAGCTTCTACAAATTCTTATAATTCGTTTTCATGGAAAATTGATGCCACCGGAGATTTTTCATTACTTGGTGGAGTATTTAATGGAGATTTATCACTTGCGTCAAATAAAATATTAAACGTTTTGGAAATGTCTGGGGCCTCCTTAAAAATAGATTTAAATAATTCTATACTGGATTCTGGATCATCTCCAATAACGTTAGCAACGTCTGGTGGGGTTTTTGTTCCGAATGTTTCATTAAGTGTATCTAATGGTGGATACGCACTAAACATAGACTCTGCAGACACACGGTATGTCAAATTAAATTCATCAAATACTTGGGCTCAACCACAGACTTTTTCATCTACTGTTTCTTTGTCTTCCCCATTAAGTATTACAAGCGGTGGCACTGGAGTGAATAACTTATTAGCACTTAAAACATCTCTTGGTATTTCTTCGCTGCCATCTGGGCCAAACTTAAATCAATTAGCTGCACTGACTGCATCACAGGATGCCATAATAATTGGAGACGTAGTAGGATCTAGTGTGCAGTGGGTAACCAAAACTCCACTTCAGGCAAGAAGCCAATTAGGGGTGCAAATAGGAACGGATGTGCAAAAATATAGCGTATATCTTGAGTCTATAGCAAATTCCGCCACATCGCCATCTGCAACGGTGAGTGGGGAAAAGTATTTTTTTATATTAAATGGTGGAACAAATATTTTTGAAAGATCTACGCTTACAACACTTAAATCGTATCTTAATATATCTACTTATGGAGCTTCATTAATGTCGTCAGCAAACGTTAATGCAGCTCAATCTTTGTTGCAATTAGTTCCTGGATTCAATGTCCAGGCATATAGTGCTGTACTGACTAGTATAGCTAACTCCACTTATACTGGCAGCTCTTCGTTCTCTACGTTAGGTAACGTAACAGTTGGGCAATGGAAGGCCACGGTAATAGCTCCAACTTATGGTGGCACGGGGACAAGCTCGGTGCCTTCATCTGGCCAGGTATTGATAGGCAACTCATCTGGTACGTATACAGCAGCATCCATAAGTGGAACCGCAAACAGGATCATAGTTACTGCAGTAAGCGGTGGTATAACTATTTCAGCCCCACAAGATATTGCAACTTCTTCTAGCCCTACCTTTAATTCTTTGTCTCTTTCACAAGTAAATGGAACTCCTCCATTTTCTGTTTTATCTAGTACTGTTGTAAACAATTTAAATGCCGACTTGCTTGACGGTTTTTCTTCTTCTTCTTTTCAGGCATCAAATGCTACACTAACCAGTGTTTCGTCTGGCACATATATTGGAAATACTAATTTAAATACATTGGGGAATGTCACGACTGGTACATGGGATGCTTCAACAATACAAATAGATAGAGGCGGAACTGGCGCTACAACTCAAGCTGTGGCTAGGACCAACCTTGGAGTTAGTGCAACTGGACTAGACCCCAACTATCCATTGAAATCCAACAACTTAAGTGACATTGGAAATGTTACAGTTGCCAGAACTAACCTTGGAGTTAGTGCAACTGGACTTGACTCAACATATCTAAAAGTTTCCAACAATCTGAGTGACCTAACAAGCAACTCAACAGCCAGAACTAACCTTGGAGTTAGTGCAACTGGACTAGACCCCAACTATCCATTGAAATCCAACAACTTAAGTGACATTGGAAATGTTACAGTTGCCAGAACTAACCTTGGAGTTAGTGCAACTGGACTTGACTCAACATATCTAAAAAAATCAAGCAATCTAAGTGACCTTGGAAACGTTACTCTTGCCAGAACTAACCTTGGAGTTAGTGCAACTGGACTAGACTCAACATACCTAAAAGTTTCAAATGACCTAAGTGACCTAACAAGCAACTCAACAGCCAGAACTAATTTAGGTATAGGCAGTGGAATAACAGGCAATAAAACATTCGTAGATCAATCTGGAACAACTCACACAATAACAATAGTAAATGGAATAATTACAAGCTGGACCCCTTAATATGGAAGAAATTATACAAGGAAATATATTCGACCCAGGAGTTTTTCTGGTCCCAACAATGCAAGCACCGTCATCTTTACGTGATCCGTCTGTTTACGTAAAGGGTCAAACTATAAGTTTTACCGTTAGTTTCCCAATTGGGACTAAAAGATTATTATTTACATTATCTAATAGGATTTTTGATGGTCACGAAATACTTAAGCAGTCTGTAGATCCAGATCCAAGGGTCCCAGGTGTTTCTGAATTTGTCGTTGGATGGGATGTAACATCTAAATTAAATGTTGGGATGTATTACTGGGATATATTTCAACTTGCCTCAGACGGCACAAAAGAAATATGGTTGCCGTACAATAAGGGAACATTCTCTATTATAGATTCTCCATCTTCTATGTCGATAGAGCTAGATACAACAAATGTCGTAGATGCTACTAAAAACATAGACCTAATTATTCAAAAGGGGGCTACATGGACTCAATCAATAAGGTGGCTTACATCCGGTGTAGTAGTGGATATAACAGGATTCACTGGTAGGATGAAAATAAAGAAAAGTTATTATTCCACATCTTCTGAGATAGAGCTAACAACCGAAAATAACAGAATGCTATTAGGTGGAAGCCTAGGGACAATAGAAATTGGACTTACGGTTACTGAAACAGAGCAGCTAACTCCTGGAAAATATGTATACGATTTAGAGTTAATAAATGGAAGTTCAGTAATAAACTTAATGAGCGGGAAAATTACCGTTTTAGACGAGGTTACCACATGAGCAATACAAATAATACAATAGAGATATTAACAAGAGGATTCCAGGGAGTTAGAGGGCCAACTGGAATTCCAGGGATTACTGGGGTACAAGGAATACAGGGGCCGATTGGGCCAACTGGAATTCCAGGGATTACTGGGGTACAAGGAATACAGGGGCCGATTGGGATTATTGGGCCAACTGGAGTCTCAGGGATTACAGGAGATGCAGGAGTCCCAGGTGTGCCAGGGCCCACTGGAGATGCAGGACCCACGGGGCCAAGCGGAGAGTACCCTAATTACGTAGGAGAATATAACAACGGTAATTCTTACAATATAGGACAAATTGTTAGCATTCCAGTAGGAAGTCCTTACGGTAATGCAGGGCAATTATTTATAAGAATTGCGGGGCCAAATCCAGGATATCCACCGAGTGACACCAGCTACTGGCAATTATATACTAATGGCCTTGTTGTTGCAGGTCTTCCAACATACCTGCCATTAAAGTGTTTTACTCAATCAAGCGACTACACAGTAAATTTTGAATACTTTAATTATGATGCATATGGGTCTTCAATAGCTATTGCAAGGACCCCACAAGTAGATGCCTATATGAATTACGCAGTAACTGCTGCAGTCGCTCAACTCTGGACATTCAAGTCCTTTGATTCTGCATTTTCAGATATTACTGTGCAATTAGGCGTTCCATCTTTAAATGTAGAAGTTGCCTCGCCCAATAAACCTATTTGGACCCTTAGCTATATTTCAACTCCAGCATTTGGCATCAATGGTACTGAATACGGAATTTTCCTAACTAAGACTGGCGCGCTTTAATAGCAAAATATAAATGGTGGGGGGGTATATATTTATACTAAAAAACCCCCATAATATATTGATAGTAATATTATTATTTAACAGTATCCAAATTTTATACAAAATTTTAAAACAATTTTATGTCGCGTGGTGAGATTAATGTTGCGCCTCTGCAACGTGTTACTTGGGGTATGGGTCCCCACGAGGAAAGTAATAAAATTAATCTTGCTTAAGGGAGTTGTTACCAGTTAGAACATATTAATGAACTGGACACAGATTACATATCCTCTTCTCCTGGGGGCAACAAGGAATGAGTTAAAATATGTTAGCCATTGCAAGGACTAATATATCAAAACATTCGCCGTGTTTTAAGTCGATCTGCAGAAAGACAACACGGAAGCGGCATAACAAAATTTGATGGGGATGTAGCTCAATGGTCAGAGCAGTCGGCTCATAACCGATTGGTTGGGGGTTCAAATCCCTCCGTCCCCAGATTTTTGCATAAGACTCGACTTGGCGAGTATAAATAGGATGTAAGCCAAGAGCGGCAAACTGCGTTTAGTGCAGTTTGCGATTTGTGGATTAAAGGAGTAAACTTTTTTAATCCGCCATCCTGGATCACTCTCTGGTCGAATCAAGAGTGAATAAGGTGTAAGGCTAGTCATTCGACGGCTGGGAAAAACACTGAACAGGGAACACAAAGGAGACAGCCTGAATTTTCTCGTCTCCCCCTTTTTAAGAACTTAGTAGATCCAATCTGCTGAGTTTTCTTTATACCTCTAATTGAGGTCGTTTAACACGTTTTATTGCGTGTTCATTCGACTTCAATTAGAGCAATAAGATCAATAGAGAGGGTCTGTCCTTTTTTTATTATCTACTGGCCCTATTTCCTTTTGCATAGATTCAACTATGCCATCTAGGTCTTCTTCCGATATCCATGGCAACATTTTTATTTGTTTAAATAGCAACAAAGATTGATCTCTGAGGTATTCATTCAGTAGCTCCATCTGATAACTTGATTCGTGATTTTCTTTGTTTTGTTCTGCCCCAGAAGTACTACCCATGTATTTTTCAGGCAAATTTGCAAAACTTAAAAAGTCGGGGGAAATTGAAAAACCTTCCTCATTTAATACTACTCCAACTAACGAAGATATATCGGGAGAAAACAAATCATCATCGTCGTCATCATTTAAAGATACCTCAATAACTCCCCATGCAAATTCAGCTACAGTCATTTCCGCTAAGTCTTCTACATCGTTCTCTCCATTTAAAGTGGAACATATAGAAGTAAACGCTACCCAATCTTTTTTAAAGCCATTACTAACAATAGCGGATATTATAGCGTGCAGCTTGTCTAAATTTTCCTCATCTATCTGCGCGTCTAAAGTATCTGCCAGCTCCATTGATAATGTTTCTGGCTCCCAAGAATATATTTCTTCTCCAAAAAAATGCAAGGCAATGGCATGGGAAACGGTAGCCATAGTGCCAGGCGTAGCCATTATCCTTGCAGCTACTTCTTGGTCTTTTGTTTTATGAATTAGCATTAAAGATAGAGAGCTAGATTTACTTTATCCTCTTCTGAAATATTTGCTATTTTAAGTGCGTCAAATGAATCTGTATTGATACCGATAATATCTAATGACTCGTTGGACAAAGCAAGTTTAAGAATATCTTTGTCTACTGCATTTAATTCTTCTACTGAAAATTCTGAGCCATTAAGATCAATAACTGAAGCTATTTTTTTAGCCTCATTGATGTCTGTATTAAATACACTGGCAAACGGATCTAGAATAGACTTATTGTAAAACCTAGTTAAGCTATTTTCCTCGTCAATCGACTCAAGAATTTTTGCCAACTTTTTCATGCCTTCAATAGTCTTGTCTGTAGAGTCCAATAATTCGTCGGCTAATTTGCACAGACTAACTTTTTGTGAATCTTCTGAGAGCCTAACTGCTCTAGCCTTTACTTGATTAGCTACTTTTTGCAAATCAGGAATGTTTCTACCAGATACCTCAAGTATTCGGCTAGGTATATCTTTGCCAGATTTTTCTAGCTCTTGAGCTATTTTTTCTGCGCAATCCATTTTAGATTCAAACGAGCAAAGATTAAAAACCTTTGAAACAAATTCATTTTCAAATTTTTCAATACTTGAAGAATCCCCAGCAAATTTTTTAATATTTCCGTTTTTATATGTTACTGATATTTCCCAGGTAGATTCTTTTTGATTGTCTTCTTGGGCAATCTTGGTATTTGTATCTGGTAGTATGTTTTTAATCTCTTCAGATATCTCAAATAGTTCTGCAGCTTTAAGTATGCGATCCTCCACTTCTGCATTCTTTTCGTTTGCATTAAAGTAATATGCAGCACTCACGTAAACATTCGCTGGATCAGTTATTGGAAGCTTTCTGTGGTCAACGGAAGCAAAAGCGGTGTCTGGCAATTTATCCATTTCCTCTTGGTCAAGTATATCTGCTTCTTTCACAAAAGAAGGTACTTCTTTATCTTTAAGTATTTTGATAAAATTATATCCGTAATCGCTGTAAAAGTCTTTCATATGGGTTCTATTAATTTAACTAAAATGTTGTCGGTTTGCAAGGTTCTAAAATCAAATAACATTGTACCTGAAATTCAATGTCCTTGCCACAATAATCTAAACACACTGGAAAGTCTAGAAATATTAATAGATGGACCAGAGCCAGTGTTTAAATGTTTTGTGTGTGGATGGTCGTACTGCGCTCCGTCCTATATGTGTGGGGTGATGGGCCTAAGCGATGAGGAAACTGTAAATAGTTTAATGGGGTGCGGGTTCTCAAAAACTGAATCAGAACAGAAACTTGCTAGAGCCAAAAAATACTTAAAATTTATTTCAGAGTTTGAAATAGGAAGACACGTTTACAGAAATAAAACCGAATCAGACAATAGAAGAATAAAAAGCTTTGGAGATTGGTCGCAATTAAATGGAGGATTTATTAATTCAATATTCTTCAGAAAAACTACCAGCAAACTTAATCAAAAATCTGATTACAGTTTATTAATGCTAAGAGACGAAAATGGTATACCAAGCAGAGTTCAAATATACACTTTGCTTGGCTCATACATAGGAGAAGCCAAAATACAGATACCTAGTGGTAATATATCAATGCTGTCGGAAAGATGGACAGATTTTGTTTCGTGGAAAGGTAAACTAACGATAACAGATAACTCCAATTTAGCTTCTGTTATATCTAGGTCTATGGTTGATTCAAATGGGGCTATAACATCCCCCGTTTGTGTAATTATTAATTCGTACGGGCCAGCGACATTTTTCTCAAGATCCTATCCATTTATTAGAGCCATAATAGG